>Ga0302325_10000116_pt1 | contig 228970 bp, 205 predicted proteins | sample Palsa_T0_2_FD_201948 | JGI IMG/M metagenome (GOLD analysis project Ga0302325, IMG submission 201948) | Peat permafrost microbial communities from Stordalen Mire near Abisko, Sweden - Palsa_T0_2 | ecosystem: Environmental > Terrestrial > Soil > Palsa > Peat permafrost | place: Sweden: Abisko...
CGGTGGGGGAGTCGACCCGGTTTGGAGCCATGATGGCCACGAACTGTATTACTACAGCCGGGACAACAAAATCATGGCCGTCGACATAAGACCGGGCCCGCTGTTTCAATATGGCGTCCCCAAACCGTTGTTTGCGGCTCAGATCGCCGCGATTAACAGCAGCTTCGCCGTGAGCAAGGATGGCCGTTTCCTGCTACCGGTCCCGGTGGAGCAGGGAGTCACCGCGTCCATAAGCGTCGTGTTGAACTGGCCGGAAATACTCGAGAAGAAATGACTCCCCTATGACCTCCCGCAGGTAGTGCTCTAAGTCCGGTATCGGAGTTGGGGACGCCTTTGACAGGATACCGGAAAGTTGGGCCAAACACGGATTCACGCGAACCTGTAACGGCCTAGCTGCGAGTTATTGAGTCTGGGATACGAGCGCTTTCCACCGAACTGCAAGTTTCGTCTTTTCCAAACCGGGCGCCGCGCGGCTCCAGGCTGTGTACAAGTCGGCAAGACGTTCCATGTCTTCTCGCTTGCGGGATGCATATTGCGCAGGAAGTTGATCGAGACCCTGGTATGCATTCAGAAGCAGTGGTTCGGCCTCCTGGAAATGTTTTTCTCGCGTCAGCACGCCGCCCAGGTTACTCTCGGCGCGGAAGATGTCGGGGTTGGTGGGGGGAAGTATTCTCCGGCGGGTTTCCAGGCACTGGCGGAGCAGCCGCTCGGATTCCGGGAGCTTGCCTCGGGTGGCGAGAAGTTCGCCCAGATTCGATTCGATCCGGGCGGTGTCCGTGTGCTGGGCGCCAAGGACCCGCAGTGCGATGGCCAAAGACTGGCGAAGCATGGATTCCGCTTCGTCCAGCTTGCCCTGATCGCGCAGCAGCGTAGCGAGCTGATTCATGCCGATTGCCACATCCGGATGTTCATCGCCTAGAAGTTTGCGCGAGGTGGCCAGAGACGTACGCGCGTACTTCTCCGCTTCCGCTAGTTTATGCTCATCGTGGAGCACATAGCCAAGCTGGTTCATGGTTTGAGCCGTGCTGGGATGCTCAACTCCGGAAATCGCGATCCTGGTGTCCAGGGATTGACGGAGCATAGTCTCGGCCTCGGGCAACCGTCCCTGCAGCCGCAGGTTGACTCCCAGATTGTGCTGGTTTATGGAAACGTCCTCGGTGTCGTTGTTCTTGCGAAAGATCTCGATCCCCTGCCGCAAAAGCGGCTCAGCTTTTTGTTGATATCCTTCACGGCGAAGAGTGATGGCGAGATCGCAGAGCGTTTGGGCGACGCGAGTATCGTCAGGGCCAAATAATCTTGTTCTGATGGCAAGCACGTCTCGCTGCAGGGACTCCGCCTGCTGAAGTTGATCATTCTGGGAAAGCTGTGTCGCTAGTGCCGCTTCACCTTCCGCGATGTCGGCCCCGTGGTCGCCCGGCGCTGAGCGTCGAAGACCCAGCGAAGTTCGATACTGGCGCTCGGCTTCCGCGAATCTGCCAAGACCGAAGAGCGTGGTCCCCAAGCTTTCGCGCGCCGCAGCTTCGACTAACGGTTGCGAATGCAGGGAGCCGGCATCCAACTGCTTGGCGGCCTGGTCGAGAACCTGTAGCACGGTGACGTCGCGCCCTTTGGCGGGATCGGCTTTGCTGGCATTGCGAGGATCGGCGGCCGACAGCATGTCCTGCAGAAAATTATTGACGGCCTCGGCTTCCGCTGTTTCCTCTCGTGATTGCTTGAGGCTGGCTGCGGCTTCGCGCTGGGCCGCGACGGCCCGAATGGCCTCGCGTGTACTGAAGATGGTGGCGCCGATCAACGTCAGCAGAATCGCGGCAGCGCTGGTGACGAGCGCGCGGTTGCGCTGCGCGAGTTTACGGAGCTGATACGCCCGGCTGGGCCGGCGCGCCGATACTGGTTCGTGGCGCAGATATCGTCCGATGTCCGCCGCCAGGTCGGAAGGCGTCGCGTAACGCCGGGCGCGATCCTTCTCCAAGGCTTTGAGCGTGATGGCGTCCAGATCGCCGCGCAACTGGCGCTCCAGCGTAGGAGCATCCGCTCCGCGGTTCTCGGCGGCGAGCCCGGTTTGTTCGGTGAGCGAGCGGAGTTTGGTGCTGGGAGCCGGGGCGTCTTCTTCGCGCAACTTGCGCCCAACCTGATCGATCGGAGTTGTGCTGAAATCCAGTGGCAGCGCGCCTACCAGCAGTTCGTAGAGGATCACACCGAGGGAATACACATCGGCGCGCGTGTCGACATCGACTCCGGCCGAGTCGGCCTGCTCTGGACTCATGTATCCCGGCGTTCCGATAATCGTCCCCACGCGGGTAAACATGGTCCCATCCGTGAGACCTTGCGCGGTGGCTTTCGCCACGCCAAAGTCGATAATTCGGGGAGCCGCGACGCCGTCAATCTCTCCCACGAGGATGTTCGATGGCTTCAGATCGCGATGCAGAATTGCCTTCTGATGCGCATGTTGCACGCCTTCGCACACGCGCACGAATAATTCCAGCCTTTGCCTGGTAGTGAGCTTGTGCTCATCGCAGTAGCGCGTAATCGGAATTCCACTAACGTACTCCATGACAAAGTACGGGCGACCTTCCGCCGTGGACCCGGCATCGAAGACTTTGGCAATGGCTGGGTGGTTCATGAGTGCCAGTGCCTGCCGCTCCGATTCAAAACGCGCCACAACTTCGTGCGTATCCATGCCGGCTTTGATCAGCTTGATGGCCACCCGGCGGCGAACCGGCTCCTTTTGCTCGGCTAGCCACACTTCGCCCATCCCGCCGTGACCGAGCCGTTGAATCAACCGGTAAGCACCGATGATCAGGCCCGCGATGGAATGACTTGGTCCAATGGTGCGAGTGAGGAAGGGAGTCTCGATGTCCTCCGGGCGCGATGATTTTTCGTGGCCTGAATTGCCCTCGTCGTTTGCTTCGAATTGCTTAGCAGACAAGCCGGACCTTCCTCTTTTCAGGGCTCTCTAAAGTCTAGCTCAAAGATTGCAGTGATATATCCCCGTTTGTGCGGCGCAAAGACCAGAGATATGACTCCCGTAACTCGCCCCCATAGAAGTTTCCGATAACGCCTTCAGCGAGCCAGTTCGTCGGCCTTCTTCACATCGTCGTCCAGACCCAGCAGTTCCCAGCGCTGCAGCGACAGCGGCACGTTGCCGTTGCTCCACACATAATCGTGAAATTCGCGGAGCGTGAATTTAGCGCCCTGCTGAAGACGGTGTTCGGCGAGCATCCGCTCGATTTGCAGCTTGCCAATCTGGTACGCGATGCCCAAGCCGGGAGCCGTTGAAAAGGCCGCCGCTTCGCCGTCGGCTGTTGCGTGGTCCATGGGGACGGTGCGGGCCAGATAATCGGCCGCCTGCGCGATGGTGAATCGCCCGAGTGCGAGCTTTACGTCTACCTCTACGCGCAATGCTCGCAAGCGCGCAAAGTTGTAGACGATCTCGCGCGATCGCGGGCTGTCGTCGTACAATCCTGCGCTCAGCATCATCTCTTCGGCATAAAAGCCGATCCCTTCGTTCGCGCTCGAATCGTAATACTGGCGCCGGATTGGGTCTGGATTTCGCCACGACAGCGACAATTGGAAGAAATGCCCGGGCATGCCTTCGTGAACGCCGGTGGTGCGCGTATCCTCCGCATAGGCTTTCCAGAAGTAAGGCAGATCGTTCGATGGCGGCTGGATCCAACGTGTTCCAGCCTGATGCAGGCGCGACGGTGCGGTAAAGTCATCCAGTTCGCCGAAACCGTCCAAGGCCGTCAGGTAGTCCGGAGCCGGGCGCAAAGTCCAATGTGGTATGTCGGAGGGCACCGTTAGGATTTGGTGCTCCACCAGATACCTGCGAGTGGCCGCCTCGTCATGCTCCATGCGAGCGGCTTCTTCCTGCGCCGTCGCGGGCATCTTCAATTCCGGTGCGCGCAAGTCGCGCTGGTGCTCGTAGCTCTCTTGCGCGAGGATTCGCTCGAAATCCTGGCGCGCCATGCTCAGCAACTGCTCCGGCGTGTAAGGCAATAGAGCAACCTGGTGCAGGAAGAATCCGTACGCTTTGTCGCCGAGAGCGAAATCCTGCCGCATGCCGGGCAGGTTCTGCTTCAGCCATTCGCGATAATCGGTCAACGCCTGGCTCGCCTTGGGAATCGCCATTCGGAACTTAGCGCGCAGATCGTCGCTCGTTAACAATGGAGTGACGCCGCGCTCCACACGGGACAAGCGCCCACCGATATCGGTGAGCATTTCGATGGTCAACCGCGCAAAAGGCGCGACGGGCTTCAGATTCAGCTTGGCTTGATCGAGGATGGCGGGAATATTTTCCGTACGCGTCAGAATTTCGAGCGAACGCAAGTCGCTGAACGGCGGAGGAGGCAAGAGTGCCTCTTCGAGCGCGCCCACGGTTTGCTCGACGTAAAACGCAGGGTCACGCTGCCAGCGCGGATTGATGTCCAGCTCCCATCGGACGCGCGCGATGGCCGATCCCATCAGCCGATAGTCCACCATCCGTGCAACCGGCCAACCGTTGGTCTGCATGCCCTTCCATCGACGCTCGAACTCGGCCACATCGGCACGCTGCCTGGCAATCGCTGCCGCGGACCAATCGCGCAATCCGGGCTGGTGCTCGATACGAGGGACATCGTCAAACGAAAACGGTCTAAACTCCGCGCGCCAAGTCCAGAAATCGGACGCCAGCTTGTCCAATGGATCTGTGTTGGCCTGCGCCAGGCAAACGACGGACGACAATAATACTAAAAGTATTCGAGACATTCGGATTCTAGAGATCACAGGTGCAGCAGCTTGGTCAGGTTCCCACCGAGGATGGCTTCCTTCTGCGCGTCCGGAATCGGCGCCTCAAGGATTGCGTCCACGGTGTCCGGCCATACGAAGGGCATGTCGGTCCCGTAGACCACTTGCCCCGGCCCCATCTCGGCCACCAGGTGCCGTATGCCCTCCGGCGAGAAAATCATCGAGTCCGCCAGTATCTGGTCATGCAGATATTCATGCGGCTTCCTCTTGTTCATGCACTTCGCATTCGGGCGAACGTCGCAAGCTACGTCGTTGCGGCCGAGATAGGATGGCAAATAGCCGCCCGCGTGCGCCCCGCAAATCTTCAAGCCGGGGAAGCGGTCCAGCGTCCCATCGAAAATCAAGTGCGAAAGAAACAGCATGGTCTCCAGCGGATTCCCGATGACGTTGCCCAAATCGCCCGCGCCCTGCAGCGCCTCGGCCTTCACGATGCCCTCCGCGTTGTTCGGATGCATGAACACCAGCACGCCTAACTCCTGCGCCTTGGCCCAGAACGGATCGTACTTCGGCGCCGACAGCGGTTCACCGTTCACGTGCCCGCCGATAGCCGCTCCGCGCATCCCCAACTGCTTCACGGCATGTTCCAGTTGCTCCGCCGCCAGATCTGGAAACTGCAGCGCCGGCGAAGTGAGCGCCACGAAGCGGTCCGGATGCGCTGCGCACCACTTCGTAAGCCCCTCGTCGTGCGTTTGCACGATCTTGGTCGCTAGATCGCGGTCCGCCTGATACCACCAAAACGCGTTGACGTCGATGGCCTGCACATCGATCCCGCGTTTGTCTAACTCCTGGATGCGGTCCGGACCCAGAGGCCGCCCTCCGTTGCGCGCGAACTTTGCCAGCGGCCCGTCTTTCACCACATCCGCAATTTCCGCGAAAGTGGCGTGAGCATGCACGTCCACCACTTTGACGCGCTTCCCGCCCACACGCACTTCCCGGCGCGTCACCGCGGTCCCGGACTGCGGCGCTTGTCCAGCAGCATTCAACAGCCCGCCGCGGCCGACAAACGCTCCCGCAACACCCCCCGCCAAGCTCCGAATGAACTGTCTCCGATGCCGCATAGTCTTCACCCCGTTGAACACCTTGGTCGACACGTTGGTCAACCCACTCATTACTGTAGAACTTTCCGTGAAGACATGGGACCACTTCGACCCGGCCTCTGAAACGATGCCGAGTCCGCCTTCACTACTCCTGCGAAGACCGAAGTAAACCGGCCCCTGTTGGAAAAGGAGACTTCAAATGAGTGGACAAGAACGTACCCCGTCGACGCAGGCAGCTCAATCCATCACCGTAATTGGCAAATTGCCCAAACTGAGTACGAGCAATATCGGACGCATTGCGGCTTTTCTGGTGCAAGGAAATAATGTACTCGCGCAATCGCCCGTAACAGCCAATGGGTTCCGACTCCGGCTGCCCGGATCTATCGTCATCGACCCCTGTCTAGTAGTGATCTTGGGACCGAAGGGCGTGGATGATCAGACACTGCTGGGGCGAACCGACCTGCCGCGGCTATCGCTTTCCGCGGCCAGTTCGCGCGAGGCGCATAGCAGCGGAGTAATGACTCTTGATTTTTCCACTCTCAACCTGGACGACAAAATCGTCGACCTATGGTGGAACTGGTGCAGAACATACACGGTGTCTGGAACGGTGCAGACGCAGAATGGATGTCCTGTGCCCGGAGCCGAAGTCACCGTCTACAACGTCACACCAGGGGCCACGGGACTTACCGAGACCGCCATCGAAACCGTCGAGACCAATGCTGAAGGCCAGTTCACGGCCACTTTCAACTGGTGCGAATGTCTGTGTTGCTGGCCCTGCTGGCCCATCTGGTAGCATTGCTGGCCGTGGTGGTGGGAGCTCGATATCCTGGCGGTGATCGAAAATGTCGAGCGCCAGTTACCATTGCGCCCAGCTCAGGGCATCGCCTCGCTAGCAGCCAATGTCGCTCCGTTGAGGCGGCCGGCCGCAGCCGATCTTATGACCGGCCAGGGCTTCGCTCGCGCCAGTGCGGCTCTCAAGCCGGACGCGGCACGCACGGCGCTCATCGCCACCAAATTCGCGAACCCGCAAATTCGCGACCTCTTTCCCTGGTGGTGGTGGTGCTGTGACAACCCGAACCTGGTTTTCAGCGTCACGCAAAACGGCACCACTATCCTGAATGAAGATCCCGCTACGGCCACGCGTTGGTGTTTTGCCAGCGGCCAATCTGTAACGTTGGTCGGCAACAGCCAGAGCGTCGGGGTCTGCCCGCCGCCCAGGATTTGCGAAGGATTCGGCTGGGTTTCGGTAGGAAATCCGGGCATCCTAGTGGAAAACATCACCAATGGATATGCCAATGGCACGGCCGGAGCGGACGCGAGCGACATGGCGTTCCTCGGTTCGTTGAATATTTATGGCGGGTTCAACGATCTGACCATCCCGTTCTATCAGGTATGGGAGGGTTTGTGGACCGGCAACGCGAACCCCGCGCGAGGCGGAATCGCCCCCGGGCCCTCCCTGCCCATTTCGATCCCCTTGAGTTCGAACGTTCTCATCGTTCGTGGCGGCTCATTGCTGTGGTTGAATGACGTAATCCTGGGGCCATGCAGTTTCGCCGGGATCGACAACCTCTACATGACTACCAGCCAGCGGCAGAATCCGCCTGCGGGCGTAACGGGATTGGGCCCGAACCCTTTCCTTCCCGGCGACACGGTGATCACCTGGTCTAGCGCGGGATTGATTGTGAGTTCCGCTGCACCGCTCATCGGTTCGACGCCGGGTGGAGGTGTGGATCTGACGCTCGTGGCCTACGACGCCACTGGCACGGAATTGGCGCTCACCAGCAACAACCCGCTGACGCTCATGATCGATAATACCGGTCTGAGCTCGCATTCCATCGATAGCGTCAGCGCCTTCGATGTGAACGGCAATCCAGTTGGATTGAGCGGGCCTTCCACCACCCAATGTCCGTCCTATCACATCGGGCCGAATGGATACCTGCTGCTGCATGTCACGGTCACTGATCCGGATCCCAGCGCCGCGTTGAGCCTGAACGAACATCTGCTCGGTTACGAGATCGACACGCAGTTTGGCCATGGCTCTACCACCGTGCCGACGGTGCCCTCGCATCGCGGTTATGTCGTGGATCCGTACCCGTTCACGCCGCCACTCACTTTGCCGGGGCAGGTCTATGGGATTGATCCCGGCTATGGGGCGCCAAATACGGCGCTGGTCTCCTACATCGGCGGCGGCGATACCATTCAGATCAGTCCTCAAGTGAGCTGCTGCTACGACTTTCAGTTGTGGGCCGGCAAACGCGTCACCGACGGACAAGAGATCTTCGGCACTTGGGGCAACGTCGATTTCCAGACTGCGACGGTCGACGTATCGCCGATTGTTTAGCAGCCGATTGGTTCGGAAGCCGCAGGTTTCAGAAATGGACACGTCCTGGTATCGGCTCGTCCTAGGGATTCTGGCGGTGTGGCGGGTCTCTCACTTGCTCGCCGTTGAGAGCGGACCGTGGGATGTATTCGGCCGATTGAGGCGACTGGCGGGCGCGGGATTCTGGGGCAGTCTGTTGGGCTGTTTTCATTGTCTGAGTCTTTGGATTGCCGCGCCGTTCGCCTTCGCGCTCGCCGAGCAATGGACAGAGCGGGTCTTGTTGTGGCTCGCGTTCTCAGCGGTTGCGATTCTTCTGGAACGAGTCACATCCCGCGAAGGTGAAATTCCGGCTGCGATTTACGCCGAGGACGAGGAGAGAACCAATGTGTTGCGGTAGGGGAAGATTAGGGCGGGGAACTTCCGGTCTTCACAGTGCACCGGTGGTGCCGGGAATTGCCCGGCTGGCTACTCTGACGTTTGAATATGTCGGCAAGACACGGCTGGTTGTGGTCGGCCCGGCTACCGGACGGCAGTACCGTTTCGACCGGCCGGGCTCCCGGTTGGAGGTTGACCCTCGCGACAGTACTGCGGTCGCCGCGATTCCTTTGCTGAGAAAAATTAGTCTCTCCGCTCCAGGGCGGTGATTGAGTCTTGCGGAAGACGTCCCACGTTATCGATATCGATCAGACGCAGTCAGGCAGACGCAGTCAGGTTTCCTCTGTCAAAGTCCCGTAGGTCTTCACGCGCTGCCTGCAGTTCCTCATCGCGCTGGTCCCAGGATTCCCGTAGTACCTTCCACTTTTCGAACTGTTCCGAACTGGCGGGATACGAAAACCTGAAACCTTTCAGAGCTGCGTCAGCGTGCGAAAACCTCGCTCTTGCTTCGTCCAGTGCCTGGACCACGTCCTCACGGGTAATTTCAGCTATAGCGCTCACACCTGTTAGACGATTCCCACGGTATTTGGATTCGTCCGAACGATGAAACTTGTTCAATCTTTTATTGAAATGACTTCCAGTTTCTTGCCAAATGGTCGGCTGTCCGCCAGGCTAGGGCCTGCGCTGTCAGCGTGGGATTGCGGGCTCCGCTGGTACCCATGACGGAGGCGCCGAGGATACCAGGCGCTGGAACGTCCCTGATTCTAACCCAACCCGAGTTCGGCTGGCGGAATTTCCCGCGACAGAATTGCTCCGAGGAGAGGCGTGCTAACTTAAGCGAGTAATCCTATCCTTCAACTCCCTACAGAAAAGGAATATTTGTGATGAGTCAGGCATTGTGGCAGGAAAGCGCCGTTGAGGTGGCCGCTGGTATCCGCGACAGGCGCTTTTCGTGCTCCGAAGTAATGGCATCCGTTGTCGAACGTATTCGGAAACTGAATCCGAAGCTGAACGCGATCGTCGTCGATCTCGCCGATCAAGCGCTTGCCGAGGCGGCTGCGGCCGATCGTAAACTGCCGACGCTGGCCGAGCCTGGGCCGCTGTTCGGTGTTCCGGTCACGATTAAGGTGAACGTGGATCAGGAAGGTCAGGCGACCACCAATGGACTTCCGGCCTACGCCAATCTCATCGCCCCTTCCGACGCACCGCTGGTGCGCAATCTTCGCCGCGCCGGCGCCATCATTGTCGGCCGCACCAACACGCCAGAAATTTCCATGCGTGCCACGACGGTAAATCCGCTGCACGGGCGCACCTTCAGTCCATGGCATCCGGACGCCTCTCCTGGTGGATCTTCGGGTGGCGCCGGGGTTGCCGCTGCCGTGGGATTCGGTCCCATCCATCACGGCAACGATATCGGCGGCTCGTTACGGTTCCCGTCATTCGCCAACGGTGTGGCCACCATCAAGCCGACACAGGGCCGGGTTCCCGCATTCAATCCGTCGGCAACCGTGGAGCGCGGGATGATCGCGCAGCTCTCCTCGGTGCAAGGCGCAATTGCGCGCAGCGTGGCCGATGTGCGTCTCGCAACTCGCGTGATGGCCGGCGGCGATTCGCGCGACCCCTGGTGGGTGCCAGCGCCTTTCGACGGCGAGCCTCTGGAGAAGCCGATTCGCGTCGCGGTCACGCGCAACGGTCACGGATATCCTATTCATCCGGGCATCATTCAGTTGATTGACCGGGCAGCGGGCTATCTGCGTGAGGCTGGATACGAGGTTGTGGACGCCGAACCGCCGTCCATCATGGAGCCGGCGCGCGGCTGGTTCAGCGTGCTGCTCACCGAGCTCAAGGCGACATTAGGTCCCGTCGTCGATCAGTCCGGCAGTGACGACTTGCGACGGATCTTTGGCTGGTACTACGAAATCGGGAAGCTTCTCGATCTCGACGGCTACTCATCCGGTGTTGCGGACCGAACCCGGATGACGCGTGCCTGGAACGTGTTTCTGGATTCCTATCCATTGGTGCTGACGCCGTTCCTGATGCGCCCACTCTATTCCTGGAACTATGACGCGCTGGGCTTGGCGCAGACCAAAGATCTCTTCGACGCAGCCACGTACAGTTACGGCATCAACTATCTTGGGCTCCCGGCCGGGTTTGTGCCGATCGATCTGGTCGAGAATCTGCCCGCCGGCATTCAGCTGGTGGGACGCCGATTCCGTGAGGATGTGATCCTGGATGCAATGCATCAAATCGAACAGCGCGCGGGCCGTCTGGTGGACCGGTTGTGGGCTTCAGCGAGTCTCGAATAAAGTATCGTTGTACGAATGGCGCGCCCAGCCTGCGTAGTGCGGATTCCCACCCAGCGTCTGATCCAGGGTCTGGAACATCCCGTCCAATAAAGACCCATAGTCGGGCGTGCGCAGGGCGACGCTGATCTTTGCGAGATCGTGATTGACGAGGCCCTGATAGGCCATCTCGATGGACTTCTCGGATGCTTTCTGAAGTTTCTCGGTCTTTTGCGCAACACTCGCGCCATCTGACGGGCTGCTGATCTCGTAGAGCATCAACGTGAGCCGGGGTACAGAGGAAAGCAGCATTCGACGCTCACCGATTTCGCCTTTGAGATATTTGTTCGGAATATCCGCATCCACTGCCATTCCAGCCGGACCAGCCAGGGCGGCCACGGCGCGGTACGTGTTCACCAAATCGGGAAGGAATCGAAGATTGCCCGGTCCTTTATTCTCGGGGCGTTGGTGAGGTTCCACATCCAGATGAACGGCATCGAACCGGTCTTTGGGGTGTTGCCGATTGAACTCCACAACGCCGCGGACTCGGCCCAACAGTTTATCTCTGTGCTTGCCTGGCTCGTCCGCATCCACGCTCGACAGTAGAGCCTCTACTCGAATATTGGATCGATGCAGAAGAGCAGTGAGGCGGGAAATCTGCTGTTCGTTCGAAATGCCAAACGTGCGGGGGTCCGTGGCAACCGAGACGTATACTTCATTGATACCCTCCGATTCGCAGAATTTCAGCAAGGCTCTGGGCGCAGCTGGGGCAGTTAGGACATCCTGCGACTTCCAGACCCACAGGCCGTGGGCCAGATCGCCCGCCGTAGCGGCCACTGAACCAAGCTGAAGAGCCGCGAGCAGAATCCCAACGCGGACGTAGAAGTTCACGGCCGGTTAATAACCCCGCAACGAAACCATGTCGAGAACGCTCTTCATTCGTTCCAAGGCATAGCCGCGAGCCAGCTTGTCGGCGGGCTTGGCATCGGGCGCATCGCCCGCCTCCATGAAACCCGGGCCCACGCCGTCATAAGTCACCGCCTCAAAGACCACGTTGGCCGCCTTCGCCGCGGCTTGCGCAGCAGGAACGGTGGCATTCACAACTCCATCGTTGGCCGCGTAGAACCCGAAAACGGTCCCTTTGATGCGCGCGATCGAATCCTTGTCCGGCGATGCGCCGCAAATCACCAAAGCCGCAACCACGTCGGCGCGGTTCGCCGCGAAGCGAAAGCTTTGCGTTCCTCCCCAGCCGATTCCGGCAACGAATAGTGTGCCACTATATGCGGGCAACTTGAGGCCGTAATCGGCAACCGCATTGAGGAGCCCAGTGACCTGGTTCTCGGCAGGCAACGCTGTGCCGGACATAAGATCGGGCACCAGCGCCACGTAGCCCATGGCCGCCACTTGATCGGCGAAGCTCTGAAACCAATCGGTAAGGCCCGCGCGGTCGTGAATCAGCAGAACCGCCGGTCTCTTATCGGTGGTCTCCGGATAAACGATAAACGTCGAGATATCGCGGCCGGCATTGTGAACGAGCACCCGTTCATGACGGCGCGGCGATTTTTCCAGTCGCGACTTGGCCCACTCCTGGCCATACATGGCCTGCGTGCCCAAGGCGACGAGCAACGTTACAACAATTGGCCGCATGTCAGAAATGATCGTGGTTGACGATGTGATCCGCGTCCACGGCGTGGCAATACGGCGCGTCGGAAATCTCGTCGTTTGGATTGGTGTTCAGGCGCAACACGCGCGGAGTCCGCACCCAGGGCTCAGTAAAGACTTCGGGATCTTCCACCGTCTCTTCATAGCGCAGAGTGTCCCCATCGCGCGTAAAGCGTTCCACAACGTGCATGGCTTCCGAATGAAACCAACCGTCGCTGCCGAGCCAGGTGTCGTCGTTGAAGCCGGTTGCATCCACCACCAGAGTATTTCCATCCCAGTGGGCGACGGAGTCTCCGTTGTAGGAAGTATCCAGATCGGTCCGATGCGCGCGCCCGTCGGTGGGGATGAGCCGCGAGAAATTGCCTGGCTCAGTGGTGTAGAGGAAAACGATCCATCCCTTGCTTTGCACGATGCGAGCAGGCGGCCCCATGCGCACGACACCGGGAGGATGACATTGGACCACCGGGTCCAGCTTGTTCTCGTCGCGATCCAACTGGCGAACCTTTGCCAGCAAATCGGGCTTGTAAGGCGGCTTGTTGGGATTCGCGGCGCGCTGTTTATCGCCGTCCACCTGCAGGTAGTAACGGCGCAATTTTCCGTCGGGATCCTTGTCCTTGGGCGCTTCGCGGGAACGCAGGTAGATATGGGTACCTTCATCATCCTTGAAGGAAAAGAAACCGCCCGCGCCGCCCCAACGTCCGGACAAATCCGGATGGCCGTCTTCAGCATGCGGTGTCGGTTTCGGGGGTTGATCCGTTGGTTGTTGAGCCAGGCACGCCGCGGCGAATGCGATTCCGAACATCACAGCCCGCACGCCGCTGTTCATTTTTGCCCCGGATAAATCGGCCGGCCGTTTTCGTCCAGGCCGCCGATCCAAAGTTCGTAATGCGTGCCATTCTGCGGACCACTTAGGAATGTGAGGTCGCGCAAAAACGCAAAATTCTGTGTTCCATCCTTCGCGCGATAGGCTCGAATCTTAACCACCGTTCCGCTGGAGAGCATGGCCTTTCGCAATCCACCGCGCTGCCACTGATTGGGCGGGCCGCTTTCCAGGTGCCATTTCTCGACTTTGCCGTCTTCAGCCATGACGTCCAGATAGACTTGCACGTGCGGATTGTAATAGTCGAGCCCAGTGACGGTGCCGGTGAAAGTCACGGGCTTCTCCACGTCGAATTCCGCCGTAAAGGAATGGTGAGCCGAGAGCGGCAATCCGGTAACAAAAAGCGCACCGGCGATCGCCAAGGTGAAGTGGAAGATCCTTGTAAGCACGGTTCAGCACTCCTTTCAAAATGAATACCGGCCAGCGCTCAGCGAGTATATCAAACCAACGATCCAATCGACAGGGAGTACCCGTTTCCCATCGGCCCCCGCTCGCCTAGAATAGGAAGGTTCTCAAGGAGGCTCCTTATGAGATGGATTCTGACGTCGTCAGCGGCTCTTGCGATTCTTTTCGCCATGCATGCGTCCGCCCAACGCAAGGCGACCATCGAAAATGTTCCTGAGATTCCATTCACGTCGGCGCCGAACTTTTTGAAACTTCCGCCCGGAGAATATCTCGGCGAATCGGTGGCCGTGGCGACCAACTCCAAGGGCCATGTCTTCGTCTATCACCGCAGCGCGAATACGCGGCTGTTTGAGTTCGACCGAGCCGGCAACTTCGTCAAGGAAATCGGCAGTGGCTATTACGGCTTCGAATTCGCTCACTCGGTTCGCGTCGATAAAGACGACAACATTTGGACCGTCGATGAAGGTACCAACATGGTCACCAAGTTCAGCCCCGACGGAAAAGTGCTGATGGTGCTCGGCCGCAGGGCGCCGGCTGTACTCGGCGCGCAAGCGTATCCCACGGGCCCCAACGTTCCCGCGCAGAAGTACATTTTCTGCCGCCCCACCGATGTGGGTTGGGACCCGCAAGGGAACATCTTCGTTTCCGACGGCTATTGCAACAATCGCGTCGTGAAATATGACAAGGACGGCCGTTTCCTCGCGCAGGCCGGAAGCGAGAAGCCGGGCAAGGCTTTGGGAGAATTCAATCTGCCGCATGGATTGCAAGTGGACGGGCAGGGCAATGTCTGGGTTGCCGACCGCACCAACAATCGCTACCAGGTGCTCGACAATAACTTGAAGCCCATGCGAGAGATTACCAACCTGGGCGTTGGCTGGACACTCTGCATTTCGCAAGGACCCCACCAATACGCCTTCCTGTCGAACTCGAATCCGAATGGCAACATGCCGGGGACCTGGGACATCACTGGCGAGATTTATAAGACGGAGCTGGACGGTACCATGATCGGCAAGTTCGGTCATCCAGGCAAACTGGTTCCAGGATTCCAAGTGGTTCACATGCTGGATTGCCGCAATCCGAATGAGATCATCACCGGCGAAATTGAGTCCTGGCGGGTGCAGAAGCTCGTTCTGCAGCCAATCACCGCCACAGCGGGAGGTGCACGGTGAAACGGCCGATGCAAGTTCTCTTGTCTGTCGCGGCCGCGATTGCAGTGCCGGCCCTCGCTCAACAGGACGCGCCTGAAATTCGATTCGATTCCATCCCCAACGCTCTCCAGCTTCCCGCCGGTCTTTATCTCGGCGAAGTGGGTGGTGTGGCGACGAATTCGCGCGGCGATATTTTTGTTTACACGCGCACCGGCCATCCCACCATCACCATCGGGACCGCGCGACCCTTCGCGCATGGTGGTTCGCGGCTATTCCAGTTCGACAAGACCGGCAAATTCGTTCGCGAGATCGGCAAGGACTCCTACGGGTTCATGTTCGCCGCCCAGGTCCGCGTAGATCCCAACGACAACATCTGGGTGGTGGATCAGATGACCAACATGGTGATCAAGTTCGATCCACAAGGCCGCGTTGCACTATTGCTCGGACGAAAAGCAGAGGCTGTTTCTGTTCCCGCGCGTGCGGCGGCAGCGGGAGACGGCGCGGGACAGCCGACCGACTTGTTCGAGCGCCCCACCGACGTTGCTTGGGACGCGGCCGGAAACATATTCGTCGCCGACGGCCTGGGCAACGCGCGCATCGCCAAGTTCGACAAAGATGGCAAGTTCATGAAGTCCTGGGGCAAGAAGGGTACCGCAACCGGCGAGTTCGGCAATGTCCGCAGCATCGCGGTGGATGCGCAAGGCAATGTCTACGCCGCGGACGGCAACAATAAACGCGTGCAGGTTTTCGACAATGACGGCAATTTCAAGACGGCCTTCACCAACCTTGGTAACGCCCAGGCGCTCTGCATTACCAAGGGCGCGAATCCGTTCCTGTATGTTTCGAATTCCAATAACCCCGCTGACATCGATCACGACGGTGAAATCTATAAAATGCGCCTGGACGGAACCATGACGGGCAAGTTTGGAAGAGCCGGCAAGCTGCTGAAGGAGTTCGGAACGGTGAATGCTATCGACTGCCGCAATGAAAACACACTCTACGTCGGCGAGATAGGCAATCTTCGTGTCCAGAAACTGATGCTGCATTAAGCCGGGAATGCTATGTGCGTGAATGCCTGCGCTCTGATTCGTCGAGTTGTTATCGCCGTTCTCATCTGCGCTGTTTTTGCCTCAGCCCAGTGGCTGGACCAACCCACTCCCGGCATCCCGCGCACGGCGGATGGCAAACCCATCCTTGCGGCACCCGTTCCCAAAGCCATAGATGGCAAGCCCGATCTATCGGGATTATGGGAGCGCGTGCGCGGACCCAACCAACGTCTGGCCACGGGTCTGGCGATGGGCCCCAATCTGGAGGATTTCATGCGGCCCGGAGAAAAGATCCCGCCGATGCTCCCCGCTGCCGCTGCGCTTTATCAGCAACGCCGGGCGAATTTCATGGCAGACCGGCCTTCCGCGCGTTGCCTGCCCCACGGCATCCCCGATCAAATGCTGATCCGCGTGCCCATGAAGATTGTGCAAAACCCTGGGTTGACTCTCATCCTATATGAAGAATTCGCGCGTTTCCGCCAGATCTTCAGCGACGGCCGCAGTCATCCACCGGTGGCGAATCCCGCGTGGCTCGGTTATTCCATCGGCAAATGGGAAGACGACTGGTTCGTGGTGGACACGCGTGGCTTCAACGACAAGAGCTGGCTGGATGACAGCGGCCGTCCGCATACCGAATCGCTGCACACCATCGAGCGTTTCCGGCGCCGTGATTTCGGTCACATGGACGTTGAAGTCACAATTGACGATCCGCAGGCCTACATAAAGCCCTGGTCGTTTCCGCTGCAATTTGAGTTTCTGGCCGACACTGAAATGATCGAAGATGTGTGCGACAACGAGAAAGATTCCGCTCACTCGATCGGTAAGTAAACATTTCAGCTTATGTCTCTGTGAATTTTGTTAGCTTGAAGTCACATGCTCTTCCAGTTTGTGCTGCTTCTGTTCGCTACTCCTCTGCCAGGGATGCCGCCGGTGGTGAATCCCAAAGACATCTACGCGGCCGATCACGCCGGCCAGCTCAGTGCCGTGGTGAAAAGCTTCCCTTCCTATGTCTACGTACCGAACACCGGCAGCGCCAGTGTGGATGTCATCGATCCGAAGAGCTACGAAATCGTGCGCCACTTCAAAGTTGGACGCCAGCCCCAGCACGTGACGCCATCCTACGATCTAAAGACGCTTTGGGTGCTCAACGACCTCGGCGACAGCTTGACCAGGATCGATCCGGCCACCGTGAAGAAGGGGGAAACGGTGACAGTGAAAGATCCGTACAACATGTACTACACGCCCGACGGCAAGTTTGCCATTGTTGTAGCGGAGAGGGTGCATCGGCTGGATTTTCGCGATCCGGAGACGATGGCGCTGAAGGATTCCCTCAAAGTGCCGTGCCGTGGAGTGGATCACATGGATTTCACCGCGGACGGACGCTTTCTCATTGTCAGCTGCGAATTTTCCGCGGAATTGCTCAAGGTGGATGTAGCGAAGCGCGAGGTGGTCGGCAGCATCGCGTTGAAAGCGGAGGAGCGCGGTGCGCCCCATCGTTCCAGGCATTCCATTGAGTACAATCCGGACGGCATGCCTCAAGACGTCAAGACATCGCCCGACGGCTCTGTGTTCTACGTCGCTGACATGGTGGCCAACGGCGTCTATCTCGTCGAGCCCGACGCCTTCCGCGTAATCGGCTTCGTGCCCACCGGCGCCGGTGCGCATGGCCTTTACGCCAGCCGCGATTCGAAACTGCTGTATGTTTCCAATCGGGATGAAGGAAGTATTTCGGTGATTGATTTCGCAGCCCGCAAAGTTGTGGAGAAATGGCAAATACCCGGAGGCAGCCCCGACATGGGCGGAGTATCGGCCGACGGGAAAGTGCTCTGGCTGTCAGGCCGCTACAACAAGGAAGTCTACGCCATCGATACGCAAACAGGAAAGCTGCTGGCTCGCATCAGAGTCGGCAAAGGCCCCCATGGCCTGTGCGTTTATCCGCAGCCGGGTCGGTACTCGCTGGGCCACACGGGCGTTTTCCGGTAATTCTTGAAACGGCCCGAGCGCCGGCTATTCTCCATCCACGCGGCGAATGGAAAGCTATACTGTTCGAGGAGTGGGAAAGACTCAGAAACCGCGAAGAGCAATCGCAGTGCCTCCCGCCCCGGCACGGCCGTCTTGGGTGCGCAGGTTTACGGATCGAGTCTGGAGTGAAAATGGGCGGCGTCTGCTGTTGCTGTGGGCCTTCGTCTTTCTGGCGTATTCCAATTGCTTTCACGCCGGAATCTTGTTCGACAACGTTGGGGTGCTGTTCGAAGACCCTCGAATCCATGCGGTAACGGCGCACAACCTCGCGTCCATTCTGACGGAAGGGTACTGGCAGAGCAATCCGAACTCAGGAGCGTATCGGCCGCTGACCACCTTGTCGTACCTGGTGAACTACGCGGTTCTCGACAACGGCGCAAGCCCCACCGGGTACCACTGGGTCAACTTCGTGTTGCATGGCGTGAATGTAAGCCTGGTGTTTGCGCTAGGCACGTCGATTCTTGCGACACCGTCGCTCGGGCTGGCGCTGGCCGCAGTCTGGGGCTTGCATCCCTTGCTAACGGAATCGGTAACCAACATCGTAGGACGCGCCGACGAACTGGCCGCGTTTGGTGTTCTGGCTGGCCTATGGTGCTACCTACGGTGGATATCCGCCAGCGGACGGCGCAAGTGGTGGTGGCTTGCCGCGCTGACTGGCGCGCAGGCGATCGGCATTTTTTCCAAGGAGAACGCGGCGGTGCTGCCGGGCATCCTGCTGCTGTACGATCTGACGTTCTCAGACCGCGCGACCCCAAACCGCACGACTTGGCGCGCTCGCGTCCCCGCCTACGCCGCTCTGCTGTTGCCCTTGGCAACCTTTTTCTATGTGTGGGGTCCCATGCGCGCGCAGATGGTGGTGGCCTTTTCTGAGAATCCGCTGATTCACGCCGACTTCTGGACTGCGCGTTTCACCGCCGTCAAAGTGATCGGCAAATTTCTGTGGCTGTTTATCTGGCCAGCCCGCTTGTCGGCGGATTATTCCTACAATGCGTTTCCGTTGTTCGGCTGGCAGCTTGCGAACTGGGAGGATGACAAGACGCTCATCGCACTGGCTATTTCCGTGGGCGCCATTGTGCTGGCCGTCGCCTGCCGTCGCAGATGGAAGGCGCTGTCCTTTTTCATAGGTTTCTTCTTCATCACCCAGATGCCTACCGCGAACCTGGCTATTATCATCGGGAGCATTATGGGCGAGCGCTTCATGTACCTGCCTTCGGTGGGGCTGGCTGGATGCCTGGTGGCCGCGATCCACGCGCTGGGCCATCGCCTTTCATCCCGCTGGCGGGCAGGTCCGAGAGCTGCCTGGTTGGCGACGGGACTGGTGTGTCTGATATACGCGGCCCGCACTTATGCCCGCAACGTCGATTGGCAGGACGATCTGAATCTATGGTCGAGCGCCGTGGAGGTGTGCCCTGGGAGCGCCCGGCCGCACATGAATTTAGGACTTGCGCTCGCGTCGTTACCCGGGCGGATGCCGGACGCAATTGCGGAGTATCGAACGGCGCTCAGGATCCTGCCGGATGGGGAACAGGAGCACTACAATCTGGGGCAGGCGCTGGCCCGAACCCCCGGACGGGCCCAGGATGCAATCGCGGAGTTTCAAGCGGCGCTGCGGATAGCACCCGATGCCTCCGACGCGCACTACAACCTTGGCTTGGTGTTCGAACAAACCGAGCGATGGCCGGATGCGATTACCGAATTCCAGGCCGCGATTCGAAGCCAGCCTGATTTCGCCATGGCACATAACAATTTAGGCAACGCATTGGCGCGCGTGCCGGGGCGCCAGGCGGACGCGATGGCCCAGTGGCAGGCTGCGGTTGAGAGCGATCCAGATCTCGCCGAGGCACACTACAACCTCGGAAATGCGTTGGCACAAATGCCGGACCGCCGCGCCGATGCGATTGCCGAGTATCGAGCTGCGCTGCGCAGCCAGCCGGGATTCGCGCAGGCCCACAACAACCTCGCGAACGCGCTAGCTCAAACGCCGGGCCGGTTGCGCGAAGCCATTCAGGAGTGGCGACTGGCGCTGCGAATCCAGCCCAATCTCGCGCAAGCGCACGTCAATTTGGGAACTGCGCTCGCGCAGATGCCCGGTCAAGTGCCGAACGCAATCGCGGAACTCGAAGCCGCGCAAAGAATCCGGCGCGATCCCGGGGTGCAGCTCATGCTGGATCAGCTAACGAAAGTGCGTCAATAGACCAGAGACTAGCGTCTGCGTCCCATCAACCGCAGCAGGCTGAGGAATAGGTTAATAAAATCGAGATACAGCATCAGGGCGCCGAAAATCGCGGCTTTACGTCCGGCCTCGGTTTCTTCTTGGCCAGGAGCGTTCATCCGTTTGATTTTCTGAGTATCGTAAGCGGTCAGCCCGGCAAACACAATAATGCCGACCACGGAGAAGACGAAGCTGGCGCCTTCGGTCATGAGCCTGGGGAAGATCATGGAGATTAGACCGAAGCCGACCAATCCGAATAAACCCATCATGCAGAACGAGCCTACCGGGCCAAGGTCCCGCTTCGTGACGAAGCCGAAGGCGCTGAGGCCCGCGAAGGCGAAAGCGGTGATGCCGAAAACTTCGGCAATGCTGGAGCCGGTGTAGATCAGGAAGATGCTCGACAGCGTTAGTCCGGTTAGCGCCGCGTACAGGAAATAGATGAGCGTGGCAGTGACAGCGCTGATCCGGTTGATGAGCCACGAAAACGCGAAGACGGCGGCAAGTTGCGCAATGATCAACCCCCACAACAGAGGCGGGTTGCCGAAAATCGTTTGCACCAGTTGGGGATTGCCGGACACGTCCCAGGCGATGGCGCCGGTGAGACAAAGTCCAGCCGTCATCCAACCGTACACACGGCTCATGAATCGGGCGTTCTCGGCCGCGATTGAGGCCAGCCCGAAGGCCTGATTGCCGAACGATTGGTTGCCTAGCGGTGATTGTTCCACGCCCCAACTCTAAATCCGTGACTGAGCGGGTGTCAAATGAGGAATTGGTAGCGCTAAAGGGAATCGAACCCTTATTTAAGCCTTGAGAGGGCTCCGTCCTAACCGTTAGACGATAGCGCCGCTAATTCTTGACTGCATTCATTATATCCGGCGGGCAGCCTTCCCTTCCACCCTGTTAAACTGAAGTTTCGCTCGCGACCCTGCTACGGGCGTCGTCCGAGCCAACGGAAGGTAAACGACTTTACATGATTTCTGCAACACAGCTACGTCCGGGCATGGTGATCAAGTTCAACAACGAACTGTACTCCATCTTCAAAATGGAGCACCGCACGCCGGGCAATCTCCGCGGCTTCGTCCAGGTCAAGATGCGCAGCCTGCGCAGCGGCACGATGACGGAACACCGCTTCTCTTCGGAAGATCGCGTGGATCGCGCCGCGCTCGAAGAGATCGAAATGGAGTATTTATACGACGACGGCGAATACTACTATTTCATGAACACCGAGAATTTCGAGCAGATGCATCTTACGCGCGACATCCTCGGCGACGCGGTGGAATATCTGGTCCCGCAGCTCAAGGTAAATATCGAATTCTATGAAGGCAAGCCCATGAGCGTGGAGTTGCCGCCGACGGTGGATCTCACGGTGGTCGAAACCGAGCCCGGCCTCAAAGGCGCTTCCGTCTCGAACGTCACCAAAGCCGCCAAGCTCGAAACAGGGCTCGTGGTGCAGGTTCCGCCCTTCATCAATGAAGGCGAAAAAGTCCGAATCAGCACGGCGGAAGGCACTTACCAGGAACGCGCGTAAGATTACGCTGGTCCGCTTTCGCTCAGCGCGTAGCTGGTGCTGCGCCCTCCTTCTTCACCGCGCGAGAGCATTCCGCGGTCAACCAAGCTGAGAATATCTCGCAGCGCGGTATCCTGCGAGCAATCGGTCAGCTTGGCGTACTTCGATGTCGTCAGCTTTCCTTCGAACCCGTCGAGCAGGCGGTTCACCACCTTGCGTTGGCGGTCATTCAACGGCGTTGTAGCGAAGGTGTCCCAGAAGCGGGCCTTGGCTAGCACCCCTTTGAGCGCAGTCTGTGCACCGTCTATCGCGCGCCCCAGGCACCCGAGAAACCATTCCATCCAGGGCGTGATATCCACAGAGCCTCGCTGGGTCTGCTCCAGAATGTCGTAGTAGGCGTTACGCTCCTGCCGGATCTGCGCCGACATGCTATAGAAGCGCTGCGGACTTCCCTCCGATCGCGCCAGCGCCATATCGGCGATCGCGCGCGCGATCCGCCCGTTGCCGTCGTCAAAGGGATGCAGGGTCACAAACCACAAATGCGCGAGCGCAGCTTTCATCACTGCGTCTCCAGGCGTGCTGGCGTTGAACCACTTGAGAAAGGCCTTCATTTCCTCCGGGAGCCGTACCGCTGCCGGCGCTTCATAGTGCACCTTCTCGCGATGCATGGGACCCGAGACCACCTGCATGGGCCCGGTGCTGTCGTCGCGCCAGCGTCCGGTTTTGATTTTGCGCAATCCGCTGCGTCCGGTTGGAAACAACGATGCCTGCCAGGCGAACAAGCGGATGGCCGTCAGCGGCTTGTCGTATTGGCCGGTGGCATTCAGCATCATTTCCACCACACCGTCCACGTAGCGGTCGGCGGGTTTCAAAGCGCCGATGTCCACGCCCAGCTTGCGCGCTATCGAGGATCGCACCAGCCCGGCATCCAGCCGCTCCCCTTCGATTTCGCTGCTCTTGATCACATCGGAGGTGAGGGTTTGAAGCACGGCCTCGCTCCGCAGAGGAAAGCCGAGCGCCTCCATGTGCCCGATCAGCCGGCCCTGCCGCAGGCGCACCGCCGCCAAAGGCTCCGCCAGGTGTTCCCGGTCCCACTCGAACTGAGGCCAGCGGCGAAGGTCGTGGATGTATATTCTCCGCATCTTCTGCGTTGATTATACTGCCTAATCTCCGCATCCCACAAGCACAATCGCCGCAACATGTGCGGTGATTAGGCCGTCTAATCTCCGCACATCTTTGGCTCTCGCTGTCTTTTCAAGCGCTTAGCTGGATTCTACGAAACCTGCTATTCTTGGATTTGTCCTCGTAGAGGCGCGGAGGCCATCAGTAACCAGGGCGCGGTTCCGGGAGTTCGGAGCGCTGGCGAAAGGGGTACATCATCCGCCGAAGTCGGCTCTGGGCAGCTCCGCCCGGCACGATTGGGGGGCCAGGCTAACACCTGCCCACTGTCATCCGGATCTCGTGGACTTGAGATCGGATGGAGCGCTACCGGGAAGCACGCTAGCTGTCCGCGTGTCCTTCCGTCTCCATCCCTGTCATTTCCCGATTGGAATGGTATGAACGTTTTCGAACTCACGCGCGCGCTGGTGGATATCGAATCCATCACCGGGAACGAGGAGCAAATGGGCCATGTGCTCTTCGCTCACGTGTCGGAGATGGCTGCGCAATATGGCGGGCATGCCGAACTGATTCCGGTTGAGCCGCGCCGCAACAACGTTCTGGCCTGGTGGGGTGATCCAACCGTCACACTTTCCACGCACATCGACACGGTGCCGCCGTTCTTCCCGTCGCGTGAAGATGACCTGCATATCTGGGGACGCGGCGCCTGCGACACCAAAGGCATCATCGCGTCCATGATCTTCGCCGTGCGCGATTTGCTGAAAGCTGGCCATACCAATCTGGCGCTATTATTCGTGGTCGGCGAAGAGCGCAATAGCGCGGGCGCGCTGGCCGCCGCCAGATCGCCACGCGGCTCCAAATTCCTCATCAACGGCGAACCAACCGAAAACAAGCTGGCGCTCGGCTCCAAGGGCGCATTACGTCTTGAATTGGTCGCGAGCGGCCGCATGGCGCATTCCGCTTACCCCGAGCTCGGTGAGTCCGCGATCGAGAAGCTGCTCGACGCGCTCCAGGCAGCCCGCCGCGTGCCCCTGCCGGTCGATAAGATTCTCGGCGCCAGCACATTGAACATCGGTACCATTTCGGGAGGCCGCGCCCCCAACGTCATTCCCGATCAGGCCCGCGCCGAACTTTTCATCCGGCTAGTGGACAGCGGTGACGCTACGCTCCGAGCCATCGAACAGGCCGCCAACGGCAAGGCCGAAATTCACGAAGCCCTCAGGATTCCCGCAGTGCTGCTGGGATCTTTACCGGGCTTTGAAACCACCGTGGTCTCCTATACCACCGACATACCAGCGCTCGGCGAATCCTGGGGCCAGCCGTATTTGATCGGCCCGGGCTCCATTCACCTGGCCCATACCTCGGAAGAACGAATCCCCAAAGCGCAGATTTTGGAAGCAGTACAAATCTACAAGCGAATGGTCCAGCAACTTCTATGAACGACAACAGAATCCCCGTCGGAATCCTGGGCGCCACCGGCATGGTGGGCCAGCAGTTCGTCACCTTTCTCCAGAATCATCCCTGGTTTGAGATCGCGTGGTTGGGAGCGAGCGATCGCTCGGCCGGCAAGCCTTATCGCGAAGCCACGGGTTGGCGCTTGGATGGCGCCATGCCTGCTGGCGTCGAGCGCCTGGTAATACAGGAGTGCAAACCGGCCAACGCACCGCGCCTCATGTTCTCATCGATGGACGCGTCCGTAGCCACCGAGATTGAGCGGGAGTTTGCGAAAGCCGGCCACGTCATCGTCTCAAATTCGCGCAATCATCGCATGGAGCCGGATGTGCCGTTGCTCATTCCGGAGGTGAATCCCGATCATTTGAAGATCATTCCGCACCAGCAGCGCCTGCGCGGCTGGAAGGGACAGATCGCCACCAATCCGAATTGCTCGACGATAGTGCTGGCCCTGGCGCTTGCGCCGCTGAAGCAGTTCGGTATCCAGCGCGTTGTCGCCACCACGATGCAGGCCATTTCGGGCGCCGGTTATCCGGGGGTAGCGTCCATGGATATCAACGCCAATGTGATTCCCTTCATTGGCAACGAAGAGGAAAAGATGCAGCAGGAGACGCAGAAAATCCTGGGCGACTTCGCGGGCGACAGACTGCTTCCCCTGAGTGCAAGAGTCAGCGCGCATTGTAATCGCGTGCCAGTAGTGGATGGACACACCGTAACCGTCAGCGTCGAATTCGATCGCAAGCCCAGCCAGGACGAGATTATCCGCGCCCTGGTGAATTACCGCAGCGTTCCGCAGGAACGCAAGCTGCCCAGCGCGCCGCCGCAGCCCATCATCTATATGGAAGAGAACGACCGGCCGCAGCCTCGCCGCGACGCGGGGCGCGAGCGAGGAATGGCCGTGTTTGTGGGCCGCATGCGTGAGTGCCCGGTGCTGGACTACAAATTCGTCGCGTTGGGACACAACACCATTCGTGGGGCGGCCGGCGCAGCCGTTTTGAATGCGGAGCTCATGTGCTCGGAAGGCCTGCTCGACTAATGTGGCCGCGCGGATCTGGACTAATTTGGTCGCGCGCATCGTGGCGCACGCACTCGTGCGTGCCGCGTTCACACTCGTGTGAACGCCGTGGAGAAGCCCACCAATGATCGTCATGAAGTTCGGCGGGACCTCCGTCGAGTCCGCCGAAGCCATCCAGCGCGTCACCGCGATCGTCAAGTCGCGGTTATACAGACAGCCCATCGTGGTCGTTTCCGCCATGGGCAAAACAACCAATCGACTGCTCAAGATCGCCGACCTCGCGGTCTCGGGTCAGCGCGAAGAGGCCCTCCGTGAATTGATCGAGCTGCGCGATTTCCATCTCCGCGAATCCGGCATGGAGCGTACCGTCGACGAGCATTTCCAGGAACTCTCGGAGTTGGTGAAGGGCCTGGCGGTTCTCGGCGAATTGACGCCGCGCTCCATTGACGCCATTTCCAGCTTTGGCGAACGGCTTTCCAGCCTGATTGTCAGGAACTATTTTCAGCATCACGGCGTGAGCGCCGTGCATGTCGATTCGCGTAAGGTGATCGTTACCGATCATCGCCACACACAAGCCATTCCGCTGCTCGATCAAACCTACGCGAAGCTCTTGGAGACCATCCCGCCACTTGCCAGGCAACATGTGGTGGTGATGGGCGGCTTCATCGCATCCACCGAAAACGGCGTAACCACAACCTTGGGCCGTGGCGGGTCCGATTTTACGGCTTCCATCGTCGGCGCAGGCGTGGGCGCCGAAGAAATTCAGATCTGGACCGATGTGGACGGCATGCTCACGGCGGACCCCACGGTCATTTCCGGCGCGCATCGAGTGAAGGTGATCTCATTTACCGAAGCCGCCGAGCTGGCCTATTTCGGCGCCAAGGTGCTGCATCCGGCCACCGTGATGCCTGCCATTGACCGCAATATTCCGGTGATGATCCTGAACTCGCGGCGCCCGCAGGTAGAAGGAACGCGTATCCAATCAGCGGCAGTTCCGAGCAAAAATGTGGTGAAGTCCATCGCCTGCAAGGGTAAGGTGATGGTGCTGAACATCCGCTCCACGCGCATGTTCATGGCGCATGGATTCATGCGGCGCATCTTTGAGGTTTTCGACCGTAATCAAACGTCGGTGGACATGGTCGCCACGTCCGAAGTGAGCGTGTCGCTGACCATCGACCAGCCCGAACGGTTGGACGCGATTCTCACTGAATTGCGCGAGTTCGCCGAAGTCTCTGTGGACGAAAATCAGGCTATCATCTGCATTGTGGGCGAGAACATCCGGCACACTCCCGGCGTTGCGGCGCGCGTGTTCAACTCGCTGGGCGGCATCAATGTGCGCATGCTTTCGCAAGGCGCATCTTCCTTGAATCTCGGATTCGTGGTCGCGGGGGCCGATCTCACGGCCGCTGTCCAGGCCTTGCACACCGAGTTTTTCACCGATCTCGATCCGGCGGTGTTTGAATGAACAGAGCAGGAATGAGCAACCCAGATGCCTAATCTGGCCATCATCGGCTACGGCAAGATGGGGCGCTTGATCGATCAACTCGCGCCTGAGTATGGATTCAGCGTTACCGCGCGCGTGGATGTTGATCGGGACGAATCGCTACAAGGCGCGGACGTAGCGGTGGAATTCTCGGTGCCATCCGCGGTGCTAGGCAACATCGGGAAGATCTCGGAGCTTGGTATCCCGATCGTCATCGGTACCACGGCCTGGCAAGGTCATCTGGCTGAAGCCAAAGCGCTCATTCAAGCAAACAGGAGCGCCCTGGTTTGGAGTCCTAATTTTTCAGTCGGGGTGAACGTCTTCACGCGCTTGGCCGCCGAAGCGGCAAAGCTGCTCGCCGATGAGAAAGAATACGGCGCCTGGGCCTGGGAGATCCATCACATCACTAAGAAAGATGCGCCTTCTGGTACGCTCATTCAGCTTGTGGATCGGATGAAGGCCTCCGGTTACACACGCAACATTGACACCAGTTCCAGCCGCGCCGGCGCGCATCCGGGCACTCATGAGATTGGCTTCGATTCTGCTGCTGACACCATCACACTGCGTCACACCGCGCGGAGCAGGGAAGGCTTCGCCCGGGGCGCTCTGAAAGCGGCACAATGGATTATAGGGCGCAAAGGATTCTACGAATTCAGCGACGTTCTCTTTGGAGCTTGAAGGGTTTTTGGAGGGAAGACATGTTATTTCAAGGTTGCGGCACAGCCATGGTCACCCCGTTCCGCCAGGACGGATCTCTCGACGAACATACACTCCGAGCCCTGGTGAAGCGCCAAATCGAAGAAGGCATCAACTTCTTGGTCCCCTGCGGAACGTCCGGTGAAAGCCCCACGCTCACGCACCAGGAACATCTGCGTGTGGTCGAGATCACGCTCGAGGAAGCCAAGGGCCGCGTGCCGGTGCTGGCGGGCGCCGGTGGCTACAATACTCGCGAAGTGATCGAACTCGCCACCGAAATCAAAGCCATGGGTGCGGACGGCATTCTCTCCGTCACCCCGTACTACAACAAGCCGACGCAGGAAGGCCTGTACCAGCACTACAAGGCAATCGCAGCCGCGGTGAAACTGCCCATCATTGTGTATAGCGTACAAGGGCGCACCGGCGTGAACGTGGAGCCGGCCACCCTGAGGCGTCTATCGGAAATCGATTACGTCATCGGTGTCAAAGAGGCTTCGGGCAACATCAGCCAGATGGCGCAAGTGGTGCATCAGGTTCCATCCGGCTTCGCGGTATTGTGCGGAGACGATTCCATCGCGATTCCCTTGATCGCGCTGGGTGGCCATGGCGTGGTCTCGGTTGTCTCCAATGAAATTCCGCGCGAGTTCACGGCGCTGATCGAGCGCGCTCTTCGCAACGATTTCGCGGGTGCTCGCGAGCTGCAAAGGCAGTATCTGCCGCTGATGGAAGTGAACTTCGTGGAATCGAATCCTATTCCGGTGAAAGCCGCGATGGCGTTGATGGGATTGCTCGAACCTGTATGGCGCCTGCCGTTGTGCCCGCCCAACCCTTCGAGTCTCGCGAAGATCGAGAAGGTGGTCGAAACACTGGGGCTGCCGGCGAGCCGGAGCGTGCATGCAGGCTGAGATCGAAAAGCTATTCGACAATAAACCAGAAGCATACACCGACCATCATTTTGACCTTTTCCAACGCTTCAAACAGGCGCTGAACTCGGGTGCGATTCGCGCGGCTGAGCCGGACGGTTCCAGCAAGACCGGATGGCGCGTGAACGCCTGGGTGAAAAAAGGAATCCTGCTCGGGTTTCGCATGGGAACCGTGGTGGACATGTCGATCAACTCCCCGCGGCAGCCCTGGTTCGACAAGGCGACGTATCCCGTGCAGCATCTGACACCCGATCGCGGCATTCGCATTGTACCCGGGGGTTCCAGCATTCGCGATGGTTGTTACATCGGCCGGGGCGTGACATGCATGCCCCCCATGTACATCAATACCGGGAGCTGGGTGGGCGATGGCTCCATGATCGATTCGCATGCGCTGGTGGGAAGCTGCGCACAAGTTGGAACCAATTGCCATATTTCGGCTGCCGCGCAAATTGGCGGAGTGCTGGAACCGGTGGGGGCCCTTCCGGTGATTATTGAAGATGAAGTGCTCATGGGCGGCAATACCGGGGTCTATGAGGGCACTGTGGTGAAGCGGCGCGCGGTGCTCGGCTCAGGCGTAATCCTGAATCGCTCCACCCCGGTATACGATGTGGCGCGCGGTGAGATCCATCGTTCCAGCGATGACGATCCGCTGGTGATTCCCGAAGATGCGGTTGTGGTTGCGGGCTCTCGCGCCATTACATCCGGCGCCGGCAAAGACTGGGGCCTGTCCCTGTACACGCCCGTGATCATTAAGTACCGCGATTCGAAAACCGACACCAAGATTCAACTGGAACACTTGCTCAGGTAGTCCAGTGTCGCGCGAGCGGTTTTCTCCCAGGTGAATTGAGCGGCGCGGCGCTCGGCGGCATCGGTCGAGATTTTGCCCGAAGCAAGCAGCAACAAAGCGTCCTGGATCTCCCGGTCGTTCAGGGGATCGAAGAAGTGTACAGTGGACCGCGCGATCTCGCGCAGCGGCGGAATATCGGAGCAAGCCACCGGCACTCCAGCGGCCATCGCTTCCAGCACCGGCAATCCGAAGCCTTCGAAAGTGGATGGATAGATAAACCCCAAGGCGCAACGATAGAGCTGGTGAAGCTGCTCGCGCGGAATCCAGCCGGTGATTTCAACGGACCCGCCCGCCAGCCCTTCGATCTCCCGGGCGGCGAATCCGCGCACACCGGTCAAGATCAATCTCGGCGCGTTCTTCATTTGAGCGTGCAAACGCAAGAGCCGCCCGAGATTTTTGTGCGGATGCGTAGTAGACGCGCAGAGCAAATAGTCTTTCGGTTCCCTGCGCTGGGCGATCTGGAGGAACTCGCGCTCCACGCCGAGATGCACCACTTCGGACGGCCTGCCGTAGTAACGCTCGAGATCGTCATGCGTCGCCACCGAGTCCGCGATCAGCCCGCGCGATCTTCGCGCCGACGCCCACAGGAAGAAATTCCAGAACGGCAGATCGAACCAGCGAAAATATTCCGGATGGCGCTTGTGCTGCAGATCGTGGAACACCGTGACCATCGGACAACCGCACAGGAGCGGCGCCGTGAATCCAGGGTTGAACAAAACGTTTAGCCGATTTTTGCGCACCGCGAATGGCAGCATCAGCTGCTCCCAAAGTATCCGTGCGGGGCGGAAACTTGCGCAGACCGGCTGCGAGGCACGCACGAAGTTCCCCCGATCTGGCACCAGGCCGGCGTCCGTTTCACGATTGGTGAAGACGATATATTGGTTCTCCGAATCGATTTCTGCCAGAGCTTTGAGCAGGTTTCGGAGGTAAATCTCGGTGCCTCCCACCCCGCCCGGGATCAGGTACAGCGCATTCACACCGATACGCAGCATCTAGCGGTTTACTCCGATGCGAAGCATCTAGCGGCCCATACGAGCCAAAGCTTCGCGCGCGGGTTCGTTTTGGGGATCGAGCGCCAACACCTGCTGATAGTCTGCCCGCGCCTGCGCCGCGTTGCCCTGGATGGCATGAATGTTTCCGAGATAGTAGTAAGTCATGGCGAAGGTGGGATTGAGTTTTTGCGCGGTCGCCAGCGCTTCCAAAGCCTCCGGATATTTTGCGATCTTCCCGTATTCCTTGCCGATCTGCGAGTACACGTGCGCACTCGGATGTTGCGCGGCCGCCTGCTGCAGTTTCGCGATGGCCTGTTGCGAGTTCCCCGCGCAATCATAGGCGAGCGACCAATCCAGCAGCAGGTCCCAGGTAGGCGGCTCGAGCGCCGCAGCTTTTCCGAACTCGTCCACCGAATCGTTGCAGGCGCCGGCCTGAAAGTCGGCAAATGCCAGCTGGAAGCGCGGGCGCAGTTTCTGAGGGGATTTGGAGACCGTGTCTTTCCAGATATCAATCTCACTGCCCCACAATAGATTCCGTTGATACGTCAGGGCGCCTTCGATCACCAACACCAGCGCCAGCGCTCCGACCAATGTGCTCCTGGACGCCTTCCACCGCCGCAAGAATTCCAGTGTGATCAACAACAGCCCGACGAAGGGCAGATACAAGCGGCGCTCAGCCATCGGATCGCGAATCGGCACGAAGGACGAGGTTGGCGCGAGCAGAACCAGAAACACGAACCATCCGTACGAAGCGATTGGAAAGCGTCGCCGGTAAATCCACGCCAACACGCTGACTGCCAACAGTCCGGCCAGCCCGATCACTGCGCCGTGTGAAGTGACGCTTCGGGATATGTCGACATCGGGATCCAGGTTCTGGCCGATCGGCACGACGAACAGGCGAATATAGTCCCAGATCACGCGGCACTCGGTGAAGAAGTATTGATACCAGTTGAGCCCCTGCATCTGGAATCCCGCGGTCTGGTTCCCGCGCAAAATGCGTAAGACAATCACCAGCGCGAAGCCGGCGCCAGCCGCGATAGGAACGTAGAGCTTCCAATTCCGCCAGATCACCGCCGGGGAGAACTCGAATTTCCAGTAGTAATCGGTGAGTATGAAAAGCGCGGGGAGAACCGCGGTGTGCTCCTTCGACAATCCGGCCGCGGCGAAAAGCGCCAGTAGTGCGAGGATTCGCGGGATCGACAGCACGGCGTCCTGGCGATAGAGAAAAACGACCAGCGCCGCCAAAACAAAGAACACGCTGAGTGTTTCCGAACGGCTCGCGATGTAGCTGACGGACTCGGTCTGCACCGGGTGCAGCAGGAAGAGCCCTGCTGCGAAGAACGACAGGATGCTCGCGTGCGATTCTTCCTCGCCGGCCCAGCTCAGTACTTTGCGGACGGCCAGGAATATGAAAATTGTGTTGAACAAGTGCAGAAATACATTCACCGCGTGATAACCGAATGTATCCTGCGCTCCGGACTGCGCAAAATTCAGCCAGAAAGTGAACATCAACAGCGGACGCATCTGAAGTATCCAGCGGCTGAAAGGGAAATCGGCCGCGTTGGGCAGCATGTACGTGAGGTGCGTATCGTCCAACAGGAATGGGCCGTGGATGGCTGGCCAATAAACTTCAAACGCCGCGAACAAGGCCACCACCAAACTAGCCGCGTAGATATAGGTCCAGGGATTGGTCCGCGGCGCCGCTGCAAGCGCTATGGGCGCGATGTTTTTCGCCGGCTTACTCTTGTTGCTTTTCGTCTTGCTAGTCTTCATTTCTATTGTTCAACTGAAATTCGACGATCGCCAACCGCTGGGCCATCGCGATGTTGGCATCCTTCAGGTCCGAAATAACCACCGAAAGACGATAGATCACGATCACGAACACACAGAAGGCCAGCAGCAGGAGGGCGAGGGGAGGATCGGCCAGCCCCAACTGCCGGGCGATCCAATTGAGCGCGGGAGAAGAGCGCGACAGCGCCAGAAGAATCACCGCGGCGGCCAGCCAGCTTACCGAGTACTCCACGCGGATATGCGATCGGCGAACGGAGAACAGAACCATCGCAGCCAGCAGGATGCTGAGAACGGTGGTGACATTGAGTAGGCGCTCCATGCTTTTCCTATTCTTGCGGAGTATCCTTCCTTCGGCGGCCTTCGAATTTCAGAACGTTGATAAACACCCCCAGCAGGACGTGGAAGATGTAATACAGCGATTTTACCGCGGTGATGGTGCTGCGGCCAGTCTTGCGCGGACGCATCCCGACGGGCACTTCCTGGAATTGGAAGCGCTTGCGCTGCAAGACCACTAACGCCTCAATTTCTGGATATTCCAAAGGAAAACTACCAGTGAAGACACGCAAAGCCTGGCGGTTGACACCCACGAATCCGGAAGTAGGATCGCTCACCGGTTTTCCCAGAATGGGCCGCAGCACCAGGCGGAAAAACCAGATGCCGATGGCGCGAACGGAGCTGGTGTAAGCGCCATTGCCATTTTGAAATCGGGAGCCGATCACCATGTGGCATCCGGTTTCGCGCAGTCTCTCCAGTAAAGCCGGTATGTACTTCGGATCGTGCTGCCCGTCGCCATCCACGCGAATCACATACTCGTAGCCGAGTTCAAAGGCCAGTTTGTATCCCGCCTGCACAACTCCACCCAGACCCAGGTGATACGGCAAGCGCAGGACGCTGGCCCCGGCCTCCCGCGCGCTGCGGTCCGTTCCGTCGGTGGATGCGTCATCCACAACCAGAATGGGAGCTCCCGGCACAACGCTGCGCACTTCCCGGATCACTCCGGCAATGGCGCCCACCTCATTGAATGCCGGTATCAGAACCAGAAACTGATTCGGCCCGCCGGCCGGCTTCACAGAGCAGCCACCTGACGCGGACTGATGGAATAACGACGGATCAGGCGTCGGAATTGTCTGGCGGTAAGCCGTCGCTTCATCCCGCGGCGCTGGCCCCAGATCCGGGGAAATCGCACCAGCAATTCGAAATGGCTGCGAACCACATACCAAGGCAGTCGAACCAGGCTGCCGCCTGCGCGCTGAAACTCGGCTGCCTTGCCGCGCCCGCCGAGAGCGTAGAGGAGATGCCAGAAGTAGCGCGACATGGCATAGAAGGGAACCAGCAGCAAATCGGGAACCGGAAAATTCTTGAAAATCACGAACAGGCGATTGCGCTCCACGTAATATGCTTTGAGCGGGGAAGCCTGGCCTGAAGAGTGCGAATAGCGATGTTCCACTTGCGCCTCGGGAACGTAGAGGCATTCCCAGCCGGCCCAGCGCGCGCGCAAGCCCAGATCGGTGTCCTCGCAATATAAGAAGAAGCTCTCATCGAAGAGGCCGATTTCCTCCAGCATTTCGCGCCGATAAAAGGCCGCCGATCCGCTGGGCAAGAGCGCTTCTTCTTTGCGCGCATAGGCCGCCGGGGATTCCAGGTGCCCGCGCTGCTTGCTGCTTCCGTCCATACAGAGCAGCATGCCCGCCGAATCCAGAGAGCCGTCGCTCGCGTGGCGCACTTGAGAGGCGCACATGCCGACGTCGGGGCGCGGCTCCATGGCCCGAAGCAAAGCTTCCAACCAGCCCGGATGCGCGGCCGCATCGTCATTCAAAACGGCCAGGTACGGCGCTCCCGATTGACGAAACGCTTGATTGACGGCTGCTCCAAAGCCGACGTTCCGATGGTTGGCGATCACCTGAACTCGCCCGCCGGATTTGGCCACGCTTCGTCCGCTATTGTCGACCACAATCACTTCAAAATCGGAAAAAGTCTGGCGCTCCAGTGAGGCCAGGCATTCCACCAGAGTCTCGTCCGCCGCAAGCGTTGGAACAACCACAGTCACCGTTGGGTGCACTTGGCCGGACAGAGGTTCTGGTGCCATCTCAACTTGTGCATAGCCTCTAAATCGCGGGCCAAAACATAATCCAGAACATTAGGATACGATAGTGGCTTGCATAGACACTTACTATACATTCTCCTTGTGAGTGGCGTTCTAGCGCAAACGGGATTGGCGCAGACGCCTTCGCATCTCGGCGAAATCCGGCAGCTCACCAATGGTGGTGAGAATGCGGAGGCGTACTGGTCGCCGGACGGTCAGCGCATCATTTTTCAATCCACGCGCGACAAGTTGCAGTGCGATCAGATTTTCATCATGAATCGCGACGGCTCCAACCAGCACATGGTTTCCACTGGTAAGGGCCGCACCACCTGCGGGTATTTCCTGCCGGACAACAAACATATCCTGTACGCTTCCACGCATCAGGCCGCAGACGCGTGCCCACCCGCCGCGGACCGCAGCAAGGGCTACGTGTGGGCCGTCTATCCGACCTACAAGGTGTATCTGGCAACCGACGACGGCAAGATTCTGAAGACGCTGGCCGGAGCGCCGGGCTATAACGCCGAAGGCACGGTGAATTTCAAGACGGGGCGCATTGTGTATACGTCCATGCAATCGGGCGATCTGGATCTATGGACCATGAAGCCGGATGGGTCCGATAAAAAGCAAATGACGAAAACCGATGGATACGACGGCGGCCCGGTGTTTTCCCGCGATGGCAAGCAGATAGTGTGGCGCGCGAATCATCCGCAGACGCCCGAAACCGAGAAACGCTATCACGAACTGCTGAGCGAAAACCTGACGTCGCCGATGAAAATGGAGTTGTTCCTATCCAACGGCGAGGGTAAGAACACGAAGCAAATCACGAATTTCGGATGTGCGAGTTTTGCACCTACCTTCACCCCGGACGGGAAAAAGATTCTCTTCGCCTCGAACAAACACAACTGCGATGGGCGAAAATTTGAGCTGTACCTGGTGAACACGGACGGCACGGGCCTGGAGCAGGTAACGGATTTCGGCGGATTCACGGCCTTTCCCGAGTTCGCGCCCGACGGCAAGACCATCGTGTTCGCCTCCGACAAGGGCGCGAAGACACCGTACGAATTCAACATCTTCACGGCCGAGTGGAAGTAGCTAACGGCGCGTGAAAACCGTGTAGAGGGTCCACAGAACTACTCCGAGTTGTATCGAAAGAAATGCTCTGTTGACGCCGCAGTTCGCGGTTTGAAAGAATAAACGCGTCGACACCGCTTGGAGCACAAGAGGAGCTTTTCAGGGTTGTATTTACGAACGTTGGGAATCATCGCGCTGCTAGCGTTCGCGGCCTCGGCCGACACGTCCGCTAAGCTCACTCGCGACGAGGCGAAGAAGCTCAAGAGCCCGGAGGCGAACACCCGGAAATCGATCGACCGCGGCCGCGTGATTTTCTTACAAAATTGCACCAGTTGTCATGGCGAAGATGGCAAGGCCGAAGGCTCCCTGGTGGCTTCCGCTACCGATCTTACATCCCCGAAGCTCTACAACAGCGGCACCAGCGAAGGTGAGATCTTTCGCAGCATCCGCGACGGCGCGGGCGATCAGATGCCTGCGTTCCAATCGCAACTCGCGAACGAAACCGACATTTGGAATTTAGTGAATTTCATCCGCAGTTTGTGGCCGGAATCCATGCGGCCGCCGGTCCAATAGCCCAGAGGAGAGTCAACATGAACGACAACAAGAACGGCGAACTTCAGAGAGCGAAGCCCAGCAACGATGGTGGCGCCGGTGAACCGGAGACCCGCCCATCGCGCCGGGGCTTGTTGTCTTCCTTTGGAGCCGGCGCCGCCGCAGCCGCGCTCGTCAATCCGGGCAAAATCTTCGCTGCCACTCCTCCTCCTATTCCGTCGATTCGCATCGCCAAGGACATCACCGACAGTTTGGCCGAGTCCACCAGGCTCGGTTCTTTCGACGCCAAGGGAGGTATGACCGGCGCCGAGGTTTTCGCCAAGTCCTGCAAGGATGAAAACCTGGCCGCGTTGTTCTGTTGTCCGGGCAATTATCAGATCATCAACGCGATTTCGGCGGCTGGGATTCCAGCGTTTGGCGGACGCTCGGAAGGCTCCATGGCCTCGGCTGCCGACGGATTTTCGCGTTGCACCGGCGAGGTGACGGCGTGTTCGGGGACGGAAGGTCCGGGCTTCACGAACATGATCATGAATATCGCGGTGGCCCATCGCGCGCGTACGCCGCTGCTGGTGCTGGCGAGCAACGTAACCATTGCTACCGACGATCGCGAGTACTTCATCCAGACCGGCTATCAGCAGCCGACCACCGAAGGACTGAAGAAATACGGCAAGCGGCTGATCGCGCCGGATCGCATCCATGAGTACACGGCGTACGCCTTCCGGCATCTGAAAACGGGCGTGCCGGGACCAGTGCACTTGGATTTTCCGGGTGAAATTTACAACCACCGCTTCAGCGCCGAGTCGGAAGTGAAGGAGTATTACAGCAAGGACAAATACCGCGCCGAGTCGCGGCCCCATCCTGCGCCGAAGGACTTAGCGCAGGCGGTCGACATGATCAATCGCGCTGAGCGACCCGTGATCGTCGCCGGGCACGGTGTGTTTTTCCACAAAGCTTGGGAGCCCCTGATGGTTGCCGCCGAGAAGAACGACATCGCAGTGGTGACATCCGGACCGATGCGCGGGCATTTTCCCGACGAGCACCGTTTGTCCGCCAGCCTGTCGCCCGATGCGTTCATGAGCGCCGACCTGGTGGTGTTCGTCGGCCAGTACAGCATGCCGTCCAAAACGGAACGCTGGCGCTTTCATCCCGACGCGAAAGCCATTCGCGTGAATCCCACCGGCGAGGATCTCGGACGGAACTGGCCGCTCGACTTGGGAATCGTCGCCGACGAAGGCGCCTTCCTGGAGGGCCTCGCGAGCGACCTGCCGCGGAAAAAGCGAGACGCTTGGGTGGGCGAATTAGCCACCGCGCGGCAGAAATACGAAAAGCAGCTTCTCGACGAATACGAGCAGGGTGTGAAACATAGCGCAGCCACCAACACAGTGCATCATGCAGTGGTTTGCAAAGAGGTGCATGATTTTCTCTACAAGGGTGCCATCGATCCGAAACTCACCGTCACCGGTTGGGGCGGGTGGACCATCGGCAACGCGGGTGCACGCTGGCTGCGAGCCTATCGGCCAGGGCAGGAAGTGAACTGCCCGTACCAATACTCTGCTGTAGGGCCGGATCTCGCGATGATGGTCGGCGCGGGCGCTGCAGTGCAACTGGGAGTAGGCCCGCAGGCGCCCTACAAAGGCGCGCCCGTGGTGGTCATCACCAGCGACGCGGGTATCACCTACAGCATGTTCGAACTGGATACCGCGGCCAAATACAAGATCCCGATCGTTTGCATCGTCTACAACAACAACGCTTGGGGCATGTGGCCGAGTGCGGTGGGTACGCCGCGATCCATGCACATGTATCTGTTCCAGGAAAATCTTCGCTACGACAAAATGGCCGAAGGGTTGGGTGCGCGCGGCGAATATGTGCGGACGCAGGATGAATTCCGCAAGGCGCTGAAGACCAGCTACGAAGTGGCCGCCAAGGAACGCGTGTCGACGCTGATCAACGTGCAGGCTCTGAAGGAGTTCACTTCGGGCAAGGACTACCCTCCGGGCAACATCATTAATCCCGAGCCCAGTGTGGGAGCGCTTGCCCACTAGCAAGCCGAACGTAACGGGCGTCGTAACCGCGATTCTGGAAGGCTACGCCCAAAAGGCCGTATTTCGAGGCTTCAGCGCGCATCCGGGACGCGGAGGAAAAGCCACCTTCAAACTCGTGTGGCACTACGACCGGCCATTTGAGCTGCTATTGGACGCTCCGAAGAAGACCTTGAGCTTCCCCGTGGTCCTGTCGGGCGTGCCCGCACGTTCGACCATGTACCGCGACCTGCAATCCTTCTTGAAATCGCACCAATCCGACGAAGTTCCGGAGCATCGCCGGGTGAATCCGGCTAAGGCGCGCCTCCAATCAAAGAACCTGCGCGGGACTGTCTCGATAACCGTGACGGCCAAGGACGGCGATTTCGATTACGCAACGCGGAAGATCATCCACATCGTGCACGAAATCTTCATGGTTTTCCTGGTGGACCGGCCCTATTATGACTACATGGTGGAGCACCTGGGGCTAGACCCGGACCGTTACTAAACCGCGCGCGTGAGAAAGCGGCTAGAGCGTTCTCAGTCGGATATTCCGCACCTCGATTTTCATCGGTTCGCCCGCGTGCAGTTGTATCCCGATCAACCCATCCGTCTTGCGATTTGCCGCGTCGTCATCCACCAGCATGCTCATCACGCGGCCGTTCAGAATCTGGATCAGAACATGCCCTCTCGCGATGACGTGATATTCATTCCAGCCTTGCGCGTTGATGGCTGCTTTCAACTCTGTATCGCTGCCTAGCGTTCCCAGGACTGCTGGCTTGCTGCCAGTCTCAACAGAAGCCGATTGGCCCCGCATGGCGAGAAATCCCCGGCCGCGCTCTTCATAGATCTGCCCCGTGTATTTCTGCTCCGCGTCGATGTCAGCCTGATAGCCCTTCATCGCCCAGTGGACGTCGGGAAGTTCCGTGCTGCGATATTGAATGCCGCTGTTTCCCCCTGTCAAACGATACTCGGCTTCGAGCTCAAAATCGGCCGGGGAGCCTCCGCGCCAGATCAGAAAGGTGTTCTGTTTCGGAATGGCGCCAGGCTCAGTCTCGCCCACGATGGCGCCGTTTTCCACTCGCCAAAACGCGGGATCGCCATCCCAGCCGTTCAGGGTCTTGCCGTCGAACAGCGAAAGGCCATCGCCGCTGAACGCGGGCCAGATTGCGAGGGCCAGACTAAGGCTGCGGAATGCCCAATCCAAACGCATACAACATACCGTCCTCAGTGCCTACGTACACGCGCCCTCCGCCCACTGCGGGCGCGCTGAAATGGGAGAATCCACGAATTGTGTCCGCGCTAGAGAACAACACATCGCCGGTGGCAGCGTCCAGCGCATAGACGACAGCATGTCCTGCTTTCGCCTTCCGGTCTTCGATGCCCAGCAAATTGCCGCTCGGCCCGAATTGCACCGGCGAGTCGCCGTCGGACAGGGCGAATACAATTCCATTCGCTATAATCACCGGGGTCGGCACCGTCATGTTCAGCGAGTTCCAGGCGGGAGTCAGCACCGGCTTGCCCAACTGTTCTTCCACTTTGAACGCCATCACGCTGCCATCGGGAGTCTCGCCGTGCTGCAATCCAAATTTAGCCGCGGACGCCGGTGGCCCCCACGCTGGAACATACAGCCAGCGCGTTCCGGCGGGATCCTCCCAAGTGGAGAAGGCGCCCCAGAATCCCTTCCCGGCGAAGTTCACTTCTTCGTTGGCGAAAAGCGGACTGCGATAGAGCGGAACGCGGTGGTCCGCCCCGCCCAGCGATTTGGTGTCCAGCAGGAAGATTACGCCTTCTTTGCCGCTGGCGGCTGCCAACTCCCAATTCTTAAAATTGAAAATAGTTGGGCCGATACTGCCCATATCGAGATCTTTCTTCGTCATCCACGATCGATTCCGCGGCGTGAAATAATCGCTCACCTTCAGATCCTTGGATGAAAGTGCAATAACAGAATCGGCCATCTGGCCCTTCTCGGGATCGAAGGCGCCATCGCCCGTTTCGACGATTACGCGACCGTCCGTGGTGATGGCTGCCCCGCCGCGCCCCCAGATTCCGGCTCCGTTGGGGCCGGCCTCAAAGTACGAAACCTTGCGATCTGCATTGCTCAGGTCCATGGCATAAACGCCCGATTTTACGCCATTGCAGTTCTGCGAAGTCGTCGAATAGAGGATTCCGTTGACCAAATTCATGCTCCAAGCCTTGGCAAAGGAGGGGACAAAGGGCGTCGGAGGAATCACGTCCTCTCCGCTCACCAGGTTGAATGCGTGCAATTTACCGTCGCTCGCCAGCACGTAAAGCGCCTGGCCCACTGCCTGCGCGGCACCGGTGCGTGGAGCGGGGCCTATTACCGGAGTGGCCGTCAGCCCGTTCGGGCACAGCCAGCTATCCCGGCGCGCGGGCGTGCCTTCGGAGGAAAGGGTCTTTTGCCAGTACATTTTACCCGTGTCTCCGTCAACCACGAACACCTTGTTGGACACCCCGGAAACAATCACGAAGTCCTTGACGCCCCTTGGGGTCGCCATGCTGGCACGCACCAGCGGCGCCGTCAGGTTGCTCAGAGCTTTAGCTTCTGACGCGAGTTGGACGCTCCATTCCAGCTTGAGATGCTTAACCGTCTCAGCAGTAAGATCCGTCTCCGTCTTATTCCAGCCGGTGCGCTGGGGGTCACCTCCGAACGTAGTCCAGCTACCTCGCCCGAACTGGGCCAGCATCACCATAGGAAGTGCCAGAAGAGCCGGGAGCAGAATCTCGATTCTCATCAGCGCGGCCAGTGTATATCCGGCCGGGTAGCAGTGTCAACAAACCAGCCAAGGCGGTTCAGGCATACGAGGGGATTTTGCATGCACTGAAATTTCACTTTATACTTGACGCGACCCCCCGAGATCGAATATGCTCGACAAAGTTAAAGTTTTGTGAGGGTCTGCGGCATTCCTGTGCCGCCTAAGGTTGAGTTCTCTAACTCAGTGTCTGAGGAGACGTGTATGCGCTCAGTGTGTGTAGCTGCTGGTTCGTTGATTGGCGTTCTCTCGCTCGCCGCCATGCTGGCCTTTGGCCAAGGCGGAACGGGAACAATCACCGGAACGATTACTGATCCAACCGGGCTGGCCGTAGCCGGAGCCAACGTGCAAGCCACGAACGCGGAAACGGGCGCGGTTTATGCAGGTGCCTCCACTGCCTCGGGGAATTATGCTATTCCGAACTTGCCTGTAGGCACGTACGAAGTCAGCGTCAAGGTCTCGGGCTTCAAGACCTACAACCACACCAATCTCGCCATTGCGGCGGCGCAAACTCTCAGAGAAGACATTCCTCTGCAAGTTGGCTCGGCCTCTGAGTCCATCACCGTGGCGGCCGAGGCTTCGCTGCTGCAAACCGAAACTGGCGACGTATCCCACAACGTCACTGTCGAGCAAATGGACGACCTCCCTTTGCTAGGCATCGGAACAGTCAACTCTGGAACCTCCGGCTATCGTAATCCCTACAACACGCTCCTCACGCTTCCTGGCGTGAGCGACTATGCTACCAGCGGATTATTTACCGTCAACGGATTGGGCGGATCTATTCCCGGCAACCCGTTCGTCGCCGCCCTGACGGAGACCATGCGCATCGAGGGCCAGGACGCTACCTCTCGCATTTTCGGAAACTACGATTACACGCAGATGGCGCAGCCCAACGCGGATGCGGTCCAGGAAATCGCCTACCAGACCAGCAACTACGCTCCCGAGTATGGACAGGCCGGTAGCGTCGTGATCAATATGACCATGAAGTCGGGAACCAATCAATATCACGGCACCGGCTTCGATTATTTCGTCAACGAAGATTTGAACGCCGGCGATCCTTTCAGCAGCAACGGCACTGGAGCAAAAGAACGGCCCCGCAATCGCCGCAACGATTTCGGTGGCACCCTGGGCGGTCCGGTTATCATCCCCAAGCTGTATAACGGGAAAAACAAAACTTTCTTCTTCTTCGCCTATGAGCAGTATCTCGAAGGCTCGCAGCTCAACTTCGTCGACACGGTGCCGACTGCCGCTTATCGGGCGGGTGACTTCTCCGCCATCTCAGCGAATGGAACCTGCAGTCTCTGCGCGGCGTATGGTATTCCGACTGCGTCCTTGGGCACGGACGCTCTCGGCCGGCCGATCTACGCGAATGAAATCTACGATCCCAACTCTCGCAGTGTTACCTCCGGCGGCCTCGGGTATGCCAATCCGTTCCCAGGCAACAAAATTCCGGCCAGTGATTTCAGCGCCAGTTCTCAGGCGTTCCTGGCGCTTCTGCCCCAACCGCAAAATTCCAATCTTGTCGGCAACTACAACGGGACCGTCGCGGGTGGAAGATACTCTGCCATCCCGGCGGTGAAGATCGATCAGATTATTTCTTCCAAGGACAAGATCTCGTTCTATTGGTCGCGCAACAACACCGAGAGCCAGATCTCCACTCCCCTTGGTAACGCCGATGGCCTGCCGACGGAAATCGGCGCCTACCGAGGCACGTTCATTCCCACCTGGACCACCAGGTTGAACTACGACCGCACCATTTCGCCCACCATCCTGTTGCACTTGGGTGCGGGCTATTATCACACCAGCTTCAGCGACAAAGCGCCGTTCCTCAAATTCAACCCGTCGGCTTTCGATCTCTCGGGTTTTCTCGAGGATCGCCAATTTCCGAGCGTAACTGGATTGTGCGGACAGCTCTACGGTGGATTCGGGACCCCAACGAACTGTATCAGTGGCGTTGAAAGCAACTTTGGTTCCTTGTATTCAGGCTTTGGCGGTATGCAGAACATCGGGACCTCCGGTCAGATCCAGTCCCAGAACTATGAAGAAAAGCCGACCTTCAACGCGAACGTGACTTGGGTCAAAGGCGCTCATACTTTCAAGTTCGGCGCTGAGGTTTATTTCGAACAAGCGTACACGGGAGCCTTCTCGGGAGTGACGCTAGACGCCGTGGGGGCGACCGGAACTCCCAATGCAACAGCGCAGCCATTCACGCCGACCACCAGTTTCAACGGATACAATATGGGCTTCGGCTTCGCCGACTTCCTGTTGGGCGACTACGCTTCCACTACGCAGACCCCGGCCGAATTTACGCGTGAAGGGAGCGCGGAATGGGGACTTTTCGCGCAGGACTCCTGGAAGGTGCTGCGTAATCTGACCGTCAGCTACGGCGTGCGGTGGGATTATGCAACTCCCGAGCATGAGCAATATGGACGCTTGGGTCAGTTAGATCCCACCTTGCCGAACACCAACGCCGGCGGCGCACTGGGCTCTGTGCAGTATGCCAGCACCTGCAACTGCGACTTCTACAAATCGGCTTATCCGTTTGCGCTCGGGCCGCGGCTCGGCGTAGCGTATCAGCTCACACCCAAGACCGTGCTTCGCGGGGGCTGGGGATACACTTACCAGTTTGTTGCCTACCCGGCCGGAGCCACCATTGGCACCAACGGAGTCTATCCACTGTCCGGCGTGAACCCCTACGTGAACATCGCCACTGCGGGATCCATCGTGCAGCCCACTTGGCCCGTCACCAATCCCTATGTTTATCCGCCCGCGGGAACCGTGGGAATTCCAGGCGTTTCGGATCCCTATGTCCCCGACGGGAATGAAAATCGGCCGCCCCGCATCAATCAATTTAGCTTCGGCATCCAGCAGCAGATTACTCCGAACTTCATCATGGAAGCTTCCTACGTGGGCAACCGCGCAGTGTGGCTGGGCAGCGGACCCCTTGGTACCGTAGCGGGCACTGGCATCAATTCGACCGGCAACGCCCAAATCCCGGCATCAACTTATGCGGAATACGGCTTGTATCCTTATCCCGGAACGGGCCCGGCGGGTTACAACAACTATGCCGATTACCTGCTGACGCTGCAGCCGCTGAGTAGCTCCGCGGTGCAGGCCAGGTTGGCCGCGTCCGGACACCCAGGCTTTACGCCTTATGCCGGATTCCCGGCGTTCGATTCGCTGAATTCCGCTCTTTTCCCGTTTGCGCAGTACGGTGGAATCTTGGATGCGGATTCGCCAACCGGTAAATCCAAGTACGACTCTTTGCAAATCAAGGCGACGAAGCGCCTCTCGCACGGTCTGCAAGCCGGCGGCACATTCACCTGGGGCCAGGGCTTCGTGGAGCCCGATCGCCAGAACTTCTATAATCCGCAGAGCGCTGTCTGGCAGCTCCAGCAGATCCCGATGGAGGACCTGAACTTCAACGCCATCTACACTGTTCCGAAGGCGCAGTTTTTGCCCAAGTACCTCACCTATGCAGCTAAGGATTGGCAGATCGGCTGGTTCGCGAATTACCAGAGTGGCCAGTTCCTGGCGCCTCCTACCAGCCCCACGTTGAATTTTTTGCCGAGCGAGGAAAGCAGGGTTGCTGGTCAGCCCCTGTATAGTCCGGGCGTAAACATCAACAATGAGGGCACATTCAATCCATATACCACTCAGGTGCTGAACCCGAATGCCTGGGCGCCCTGCCCCGCTGGCGGGGTTTGCGCGGCAACCTCGGTGTACTACAAGGATTTCCGTGGCCCGCGTACGCCAACCGAAAACGCCAACATCGGCCGTAATTTCCGCTTTGGCCCGGAGGGTAAATTCAATCTCTATATCCGCGCCGAATTCGTCAACATCTTCAACCGCACGTTGATGCCGAATCCGAGCACGGCGCCTGGCGCGGTGGTGCATGGCGGACCCGACGGCCAGATCACCGGCGGCTTCGGAACCATTAACGCTTACCTGCCCACCGGCAGCATTTACGGCACGGCGCCTTACCTTCTGGGCCGCACCGGTACGCTGGTCGCGCGATTCTCGTTCTGATGTACTGATGTAGTGCTCCGGAAGTTTTCGATCCTCTTCACCATAACGCTCGGTTTGCTCGCTGCAGGCCGGGCGTTTTCTCCTTTCGCGGCCATCAAGCCCATACTCGACAGCCAGCGCGGCCAACTGCCCGCCGAACTGAGAGGCGCGAACGAGTCTAAGTGGTTGGCTTGGTCCCGCAGGCAGGACGCGGCCATTCGCGCGCGCCTGCAACAGGGCGACCTGGATTCGATGGTGAATCTTTTGTTGTATGGCACTTCCTTCACTAAGCAGCCGCGCATCAGAATGGAGGGCCTCACCGAGGCTTCCAAGGCCGGCGTCTTGCGCGCCCGCGTGGACGATTTGGTGGCCGGCCTGCGCAATCCAGGAGACAACGAGCGGCTCATTTTTCTCCAGCGGTTTCTCGGAACTCGGGGCATCGATCCGGCCGCTGACGACGCTGCCCGCGAGACTGGCAAATTCGTCTACCAGAATCTCCTGCGCGTGGTGGAGGAGCGGAAAATTCTGGCAGACCGGGCTGCCGCGGAAGCCAAGAGTTCCACCGCTCCCGACGACCCGTCATCGCTTCTGGACCGTTCGTCTTTATTCCGGGATCGGGGAGTTTCGCTCGACACCAGTATCATCCCGGATTTCTCCATGGAACAGACCCTGCGCGATCTGAAAGCGCGCGGCATGCTCCGGGAAGGCCAAATCTCTCGCGTGGCGGTAATCGGGCCAGGGCTCGATTTTATCGACAAGAACGAAGAGTCCGCGTATGATTATTATCCGCAACAGACTCTCCAGCCGTTCGCTCTCTACGATTCGCTCCTCCGGTTAAGGCTGGCCAAAGCCAATGCCCTATCCTTATCGATCTTCGACATCAGCTCACGCGTGATCCAGCATGTCCAGCGCGCTCGCGAACGCGCCGGGAAGGGCGCCGGATACGTTGTCCAGTTGCCGCGGGACGTCGCGCGTCCCTGGCCGCAGGACCTCATCGGTTACTGGCGCTCGATCGGAGACCAGGTGGGAGCCGCCGTTCCACCCATCGCTCCTCCCCGCATCTTCGAAGGGCTGGAGGCGCGAGCGGTGCGAATCCGCCCCGAGGTGGTTCTGGCTTGTGAGCCCCTCGATCTCAATATCGTTCTCGAACGTCTCAATCTGGCCGCGGCGGACCGCTTCGATTTAATCGTGGGAACGAACATTTTTGTCTACTACGACGCTTTCGAACAGGCTCTCGCCTTGGAGAACGCTGGCGCCATGCTGAAGCCCGGAGGCTTGCTGCTGACCAACGATCGCTTGCCTGTGGTTTCCGGCGGTTCGATGCAGTTCGCCGGCGTCACCGTCGTGCCCTATAACACACCAGGCGTCGCTGCCAGCCAAGCCGTGGGCTGGTATCGGAGACAATAATACGCCCGTAACAAACCTCCATTGGGTATCATGAATCTTATGACCCGAGCGGCACTCCTGATCCCTTTTCTCGCGATTTCTTTCACCGTCGCGCAAGCCCAAGACCTTCCCCCCGGCAAAGGGAAAGAACTGGTAGAGAACACTTGTGGAAGCTGTCACGGCCTGGATGTGATCGTCGCCCAGCACGCCACCAAGGACGGTTGGGCTTCTATCGTCGACTATATGGTGTCGCGCGGAGCCACCGGCACTCCCGCGGAGATCCAGACCATCGTCGATTATCTGGCCAAGAGTTTTCCCGCGGCGGCGGCCAAGACCAACGTCAACAAGGCATCGTCGATGGATTTGCAAACCCAGCTTGAGCTAACCGCCAAGGACGCCGACGCGATCGTCAAATATCGCACCGATCATGGCGACTTTAAGGATTTCGACGGCCTGACCAAAGTCCCTGGCATCGACACCGCGAAGCTGACGGCAAAAAAGGACAGCATCGCCTTTTCAGACTAAGAGCCTCTGTTAGGCTAAGGGCCTTTGTTAGACTAAGAGCCTCTGTATGACCCGACGAGACGCACTCCAAACCGGCGCGGCGGCAGCGCTAGGTCCGGCCGCGGCAGCGTTAGTTCCGATGGGTGCGCGCGCGGGGACAACGTCGGCCGGACGGCTGAAGCAATCGCTGGCTCGATGGTGCTACGCCAAGATCGGAATTGACGACTTGTGCCGCGCGGCCGCAGGCATGGGAATCACGGGTATGGATCTGGTTGCGCCAGAGGATTGGCCCACCTGCCGGAAGTACGGCATCACTCCTGCCATGGTGCAAGGGACGGTGATCCCAGGGCCCAACCCCTTCGCCGCGGGTTGGAACAACAAGGCACTGCACGGCAAGCTGGAGGAACTGGCGCGCTCGAGCATCGTGCGTGCAGCCGACGCCAAGGTCCCCAACGTGATCACGCTATTCGGTGCGCGGGGCGGCATGAGCGATCAGGAAGGCATCGACAACTGCATCACGGGCCTGAATCGCGTCAAGAAATTCGCCGAGGATCACGGCGTCACGCTCTGCGTCGAACTGCTCAACAGCAAGGTGGATCATAAGGATTACCAAGGCGACCATACCAGCTTCGGCGTGGCGGTGGTGAAGGCCGTGGATTCACCGCGCGTGAAGCTGTTGTACGACGCCTACCACATGCAAATCATGGAAGGCGACTTGATTCGCACCATTCGCGACAACATCCAGTACATCGCGCACTTCCACGTTGCCGGTGTACCCGGACGCCACGAGATCGACGACACGCAGGAAGTGAACTGGCATGCCGTCGTGAACGCGATTGCCGATCTGAATTTCCAGGGCTACATCGCGCAGGAGTTTACGCCCACGCGCGATCCATTGGCGTCGCTGAAACAAGCCGTTGACATATTGACCGTCTAATTTGGAGCAAGCCGGGAACCAGTCCCAGCCCTCCGGTGTCAAAGCTGGAACGGAGGCAAGTAAATGGAACTTGGAACTGCTCGACAAGTCGAAACACCTCTTCCGGCCAAAACATCGCGAATAGCGAAGGTGGCCGCCTGGACGCTCAGCATCTTTCTAGCGCTTCTATTCGTGTTTGCCGGAGGCGTCAAGTTCTTCAACAACCCGGTGATGGCGCAGGAATTTGCGCAGGTCGGCCTGGGCCAATGGTTCCGATACTTCACCGGCAGCCTTGAAATGGCCGGCGCATGCTTTGTTCTGATCCCCCGCTTCCGCCTTCTGGGTGCGCTGCTGATCAGTCTCGTTATGGTCGGAGCCACCATCGCCAACCTCACGGTGCTGCATCAACCGCCTGCGGCGATCCTAACCGTAATACTCCTGGCATTGGGCCTAGGGCTGGCCTGGCTGGCGCGGCCTCGGCTACTTACTTAACCGCCGCCGTCCGCCACCCACTCGCGTACTCTTCCCGTGCGGTTTTCGCGTACGGCACCGGGCTCACCACGGCGCGAATCTCCGTCTGCTTGTGGCGCTCAACGGTCGCCTTCTTCGTTCCGCCGTCTTCCTCGCCCCACACCAGCGTGACTTCGGTCCCGATCTGCACGTCGTGCTCGACAATCCCGAGCGACAGCATGGAGCCTTCGTTGTAGCTGTAGCCGCTGAACATCGAGAGCCCGGCCAATTTCCCGCCGATCAGGATTTTGTCGTAGGAAGCCGACGCGTAGTTCGACAGCGGCAGATCGATGTACTTATTGCGCTCTTCCATCGGCAGGAACATAGACCGCTGCACCCGGGCGACGTCCTCCGCGTTCCACGCGAATGTCACCTTCTTGCGCTGGGGTTCCTTCGAGATTTTCTCCAGCGCCTCACGCCCGATGAAGTCGTGATCGAACTTGACGAAAGGCCCATAGCCCATCTCGTAAGGTGTTACGTAATAGTCCGCGATGTTGCTCGAAACAAAACTTCCGCCCAGCGATCCGGTGCCTTCATAGCTGGCCGCCGGCAACCACTCGCGGTAGGCTTTCATCTTGTCGCCCGTATAGACGGCCGGTAGCGGCGACGGAATCCATCCGGATTCCAGCGTGTTGGTGGCATAAGCGCGGGCGCCCACCTGCGTCATTCCGAATTCCTTGCCCGTCTCCACGATCGCCGCGCGGATCTCATCGCGCTCCTCGTAGGGGCCCCAGATCTCGAGTCCGGGAGCGCCGGCCATGCCATGCCGCAGCGCCCGTACTTTGCGCCCGTCAATTGTGATGTAGCCCATGTCGAAGAACTTGATCTCCGCGGGCGGGCCGCCATTCAGTTTCTCGATGACCTTCCAGGCGTTCGGTCCCTGAATCTGAAAACGATAACAACTGCGCGTCACTACTCTGCCGCCTGGATTGGAAGGTGAGCGGTCGTCCTTGGTGGTGGTCACCTTAAATCCGCCGGTCTTAGCTTGGAATTCGATCCAGCTTGCGGCCGGTGCGCGGCCGACGAAAACCAGCCTCTCGGGCTCCAGGTGAAACAGGATACCGTCGCCGATGACATGGCCATCGTAGCTGCAGGGCGCGAGCTGCTTGGCGCGGTCTACCGGAAACTTGGCGAAACTATTGAAGCCCAGGTACGAAGCCAGCTTCACCGCATCGGGCCCTTCCATATAAACGTTGGCCATGTGGTGGCTCTGGTCGAAAAGCACGCAGCTATCTCGCCAGGCGCGCTGCTCATCCCGCCAGTTGCTGTACTCGGAGGGAACCACCGGATAGACGTACGCGCCGATCTGCGAATTCCGCAGGAGGTCGACTGCATTCTTGGTCTTCAACAAATCTTCGAGGCTTTGGCTCACAGCTTGATAATCCCTTTCTATGGGCACAATAGTTGCGTCGTGCCAGGCGCACAAAAAGGCTAGTCTATCACATGAAATGCATGCATTCGATGCGAAGCTGAGTCTTTCGCGGCGCGTTCGATATAATGGCCGCTGCTAATGAAGATCGATCTTTTCAATCACTTTTTCCCGCCTCGTTACGCGCACCAAGTCATCGATGCCGGGCTCGCGGGTAAAGACATGGGCAAGCGGGTGCGGAACGTGCCCACCATCGCGGATCTGGATGCGCGCTTCCGCGTGATGGATGAATTCGGCGAGTATTGCCAGTTCCTCACTTTGCCGGCGCCACCCATGGAAACCATGGCGGGGCCCGACAAGTCGCCCGAATTTGCACGGATCGCTAACGACGGCCTGGCCGAGTTGGTCGCGAATTATCCGGACCGTTTCATCGGATTCGCCGCGTCGCTTCCCATGAACAATGTCGACGAGTGCTTAAAGGAAATCGATCGCAGCGTCACGCAACTGGGCGCGCGAGGCTTCCAGATTTACACCAATGTCGCGGGTAAGCCGCTGGACTTGCCGGAGTTCGCGCCCCTCTTCGACGACGCAGCGCGGCGCGACCTTACCATCTGGATGCATCCCGCGCGCGGCGCCGATTTCCCCGACTATAAAACCGAAACGAAATCCAAATACGAAATCTGGTGGACCTTCGGCTGGCCCTATGAAACCAGCGCCGCCATGTCCCGCATCGTGTTCTCCGGCATGTTCGACCGGCATCCCAATCTCAGAATCGTGACGCACCACATGGGAGGCATGATCCCCTACTTCGAAGGCCGCGTCGGTTACGGCTGGGACGCGCTTGGCTCGCGCACTTCCGACGAGGACTACGTATCGCTCCGCCTGTCCATGAAGAAGCGGCCCGTCGATTATTTCCGCAACTTCTACGCCGACACCGCGCTGTTTGGCGGACAAGCCGCCACCAAAAACGGTCTCGATTTTTTCGGCGTCGATCACGCCGTCTTCGCCTCCGACGTGCCCTTCGAGCCTAAGCCCGGTTTGTATATTCGCGAGACCATCCGTTGCATTGAGGGGTTGGACATTAGCGCCGCCGACAAACAGAAGATTTACGAAGGCAACGCCCGGCGCCTTCTGAAGCTGGATTAAGGAGGATCTGTGAAGCCATTCCTTGTATTCCCCGTATCCCTTGTATTCCCAGTTTTCCCTGTATTCCCCGCATCCCTGGTATTCCTTGTATTCCTCTTCTTCCCAGCACTTTCCCGTGCTGCTTCTTGCGAGAGCCTCGCCTCGCTGGCCCTTCCGAACACCACCGTCACGCTCGCCCAATCCGTTGCAGCCGGTGAATTCACGCCACCCGGCAGGACATTCGGCGGGACACCCGCGCCTGCGGTCGATTTCAAGGATCTTCCGGCATTTTGCCGCATCGCCGCAACCTTGAAGCCGAGCGACGATTCCGACATCAAGATCGAAGTCTGGCTGCCCGCTTCGGGATGGAATGGAAAATTCCAGGCGGTGGGTAATGGCGGATGGGCCGGCGTCATCAGCTACGGCGCGCTGGCCGAAGCGCTGCACGATGGCTACGCGACGTCGTCTACCGACACCGGCCACGTCGGCGGCAGCGGCAGTTTCGCGCTCGGACATCCGGAAAAGCTGATCGATTTCGGATATCGCTCCCAGCATGAAATGACCGTGAAGTCAAAAGCCATCATCCAAGCCTTCTACGGCAGCGCCGCGAAGATGTCTTATTGGAACGGCTGCTCCACCGGCGGCCGTCAGGGGTTGAAGGAAGCGCAGCGCTTTCCCGACGATTATGACGGCATTATCGCCGGCGCACCCGCCAATCCCCGTACGCATCTGGCGTTTGCAACGTTGTGGATCGCGCATGCCAATCTTAAAGACCCAGCCAGCTATATTCCTCCCGCGAAGTATCCCGCGGTTCATCAGGCCGTGCTCCAGGCTTGCGATGCGTTGGACGGTCTGAAAGACGGGCTGATTACGGACCCCACGCGCTGCCACTTCGATCCGCAGGTGATGGCCTGCCATGGCGCCGACACTTCCGAGTGTTTAACCGCGCCGCAGATCGAAACGGTCAAGAAGATTCTCTCGCCGTCTCGCAATCCGCGCACTGGCGAAGAAATTTATCCGGGCCTTGAGCCGGGCGCCGAACTGGGCTGGGCCACACTCGCCGGGCCGCAACCCTTTGCCGCTACCACGGATCATTTCAAGTACGTCGTTTTCAAAGATCCTGATTGGGATTGGAAGACGCTCAACTTCGATAGCGACGTGGCGTTGGCCGACAAGATCGACGACGAAACCATCAACGCCACCGACGCGAATCTGCGGCCGTTCTTCGGACGAAAAGGAAAGCTCCTGCTCTATCATGGCTGGGCCGATCAGAACGTCGCGCCCTTGTCGACCGTCAATTACTACAAGCGCGTTGTCGATACACTGGGCGGCGAACGCCAGACCGCCGATTCCATCCGGCTCTTCATGGCGCCTGGAATGGGCCACTGCGGTGGAGGCGAAGGCCCGAATGCATTCGACATGATGAGCGCGATTACCGCGTGGCGCGAGAAAGGTCAGGCGCCGGACCGAATTGTGGCATCCCGAACCGGTCGAACGCGCCCGTTATGTGCGTATCCTCAGGTGGCAACGTACAAGGGTACTGGCAGCATCGATGACGCGCGGAACTTCGTGTGCCAGGTGGAAACCGAGCCGCGGCCGTCAGCGAGCAGGTAGCCGGACGGGCTGACCCGAACTATTTCGCTTTCTTCTGCTTCTGTTGGCCGACGCGGACCTTGAAGTGCTGCAGCTTGGCATCCTGGAACGCCTTGTGATCGTGGCGCGACACGACGTCGCTAAGGTAAGCATCCACGTTGGCGTCCTTCGGCAGGACGGCCATCACCGTGAAGCTTTCGTTGCAGGACGGGCAGAACGGGCGGAAGCGTTTAACGTTGGGGATTGCCATACAGTTTTAGTTTATCACGGACCTTTGTCACGTTCCTGCTGCGCCATGCGAGAAAGGGTCACGCGAGAATAGAACATGCTCTCGCGCTCGGCCGCTCTCGAAAGCGGCAGACAGGCCGTTAAGACCGCCATCGCGGGCGCCATCTCGCTCGCCGTCACCGACCTTTTCCACTTGCCGGAGGGTTATTGGGCCGCCATCAGCGCGCTCATCGTGATGCAATCGAACGTAGGCGCCACGTTGAATGCGTCGCGTACCCGGCTGGCGGGAACGGCCATCGGCGCGGTAGTGGGCGGCATCTTCGTCGCAATATTCGGGATGAATATGCTCGGGTTCGCTCTGGCTGTGGCGATCGCCTTCTTCGTCTGCGACCTGCTGCACCAATCGGACAGCCAGCGGCTCGCCACCGTAACCGTGGCTATCATCATGCTGGTCGCGCACACCAGTTCGGCCTGGGTGGTCGCGCTACATCGATTCTCGGAGGTCGCTCTGGGCATCCTGGTCGCGCTGCTGGTGTCGCTGACCTTATGGCCGAATCATGCACGCCGCACCGTCCGGCAGGGACTTTGCGATGCGCTCTTGAAGCTGGGCGCACTGTATCGGGCCGTGATGCACAGCTACCGCGCTTCAGAGTCTGCGTCATTAGAAGGGTTGAAGTCCGATGTGTCCCTGGCTCTTCGCAAGAACAGAGACCTTCTGCAGTTCGCGCTGCAAGAAGCCTACGGGCCGCTAAAAGAGCGGGAGACTCTCGCCTTGCTGGCCCAACAAGTGGAGCGCGTATATCGGGCCGTGGAGACGCTGGACTTCGCTGCTCGTGGCAACTCGACGGATACCTACTATCACAACTTCCAGGCCGGGCTCGATCAACTGGAAAATGGTGTCTCCGCTGCGCTCGGGAATCTTTCCAAGAGCATCGCGGCGGGGAAGCTTGATCCTGACTGGCCCGATTTGCCCGCGATCATCGCCTCGCTCGACGAACAGGCTGCCGAGGCGCGCAAGGTTGGCGCAACCATGCCCTATCCCCTCGACGAAATTCTGCGATTCTATTTCCTGCTGCTGACTTCGCGGAATCTGATCGGCGAACTGGAGTTGATGCGCTCGTTCGGCGCCTCGCACTTGCAAAGGCAGAAGAATTAGCGTGTATGGCGAAATCCGAATCACCATTCGCAAAGTTTGTAAGCCGCATAGAGCGTTTCCCAATCCTCCTTGTCCTCACCTGGATGGTCCTGTATTTGCCCAGGCCTTTCGAGTTGGGATTCTATCTGGACGATTGGTGGGCCCTGCTCGAACCGCAACACGCTACGGCGCCTTTCTCTCTGGACCGGCTGCATTACTTCGTCGGCTTCACCACCAGCTATGGCCCCCGGCCGCTCATGGGCTTCATCGCCTTCCTCGTCACATCCATCGCCGGCCCGTCACCGGCGGCTACGCAGTTCATCTCCACTCTTCTGGTCTTGGGCGCCGCCCTGTCTCTGCGTGCCTGGCTCAACCGCATCATGAGCGTGTTCCCCCGCTACCGCAACGTCACGGGCGATTTCGCCGTGATCTTTTGGCTGGCTGTCCCCTGGATGTTGGGTGAGACTGCGTGGCCGGACGTAGTTCACAACCTGCCAGCCCAGATTCTGTTTACCGAAACAGCCCGTCTGCTGCTGGTGCGCAAGCGCCTCACCGCGGGCCTCGCAACTCTTGTGAGCGCGGGCATCGTTGCATCGGGCTTGATCTATGAGGCATTTTACTTTGCGATATTCCCTGTGATCGCTTTCAATGCGGCCTTCGGACGGGGAGCCGCGAAAAGCCGCCGGGAAATTGCTTCGCTCTTTGGAATTTGCTGCCTCGCTCAGGGCATCGCCGTGGGATTTAATCGATATGCCGCCTACTCCCATGCCTCGGTTACCAAGACCTTCGATAGCCGTTGGCCCCTGCAGTTTGCCGGCAATATTCTCGCCTTGCCGCGAACGCTGATCGCCAGTTTCTCCGAGTATCCCGTGCTCGTGCTCACATCGGCCGCACTGCTGATCGTCTGCGCGGGGTTTCTCTGGACCTCCGGCCGGCGGCTGGAATCCGAACGCCTTTATTGCAGCTATCTGGCTGGATTGATGGCTGCCGCCGTCGCAATCTTTCTGATCTCTACCATCGTTTATTCGGCGGCCGGATATGGTTTCGGGTCCCTGGGAATGGAGTCGCGCACGCTTTACCCTGGCTCATTTGCGTTTACCATGGCCTTCTTCGCGCTTCTTTCTTGCACCTTCCTATCCGGCGCGCGATTTGCAAAAACCGTATTGCTCGCAGCTGCTGCGGCGCTAGTTCTGTTACTGGTGGTGGCGCAGCGGCATCGGATGCAGGAGTGGGCCTTTGCGTGGCGCGAAGAACTGCGCATTCTCAAAAGCGCCCCTCTGGATGCGATCCAGCGTCTCCCCTCGCAAGCCGCTATTTTTTACGTCGGACCTTCGTCCTATCACGGGGTGGTAATTTTTGGGGAGGAATGGGACCTGACGGCTGCGGTGGCCGCTCAAAGTCCACTGAATCGAAACCGCCGGCCCTATCAAAATATGCATTCCATCTACCCAGCGGGCGATCGGCGCACTTGGGTTTGGGATGGCGTCACCCTGTTCAAGAGTAAACCTGGAGTACCCCAGCAAACATTTCCAGTTCAGCAACTCTATCTGTGGCGCCAAGGCGTCGGGAATCTTCAACCAATGGAAAGAGGCTTTCGCTGGCCGCCCGCTGAGACGCAATCACAGAATTAGCCTCTGTTTGTTTCCTTCGTCGCGAGTTACTTAACCCGCTAGCACGCGCGGATCCAGCGGGTCCTGGCCTTACTCTGGCGTTGAAAGGCACCCGATGAAACCTGAATCGCTCCACAAAGTAGCCGAAACGCTGCGCTCGGCCCATCATCACCACCTGGGCGTCACCACCGATCCGCCCAAACCGGCGCATGCTCCTTCGGCCGCCCGCCTGGAACGTCCCGACATACAATCTTTCACCGGCGCCCTGGATCGCGCCAAGGTTCAATGGCCCGACAGCGATCTTTGCCTGATTGGCGCCCACGGGGCCATCGGGCCCACTAATATTGACGATCCCACCGACACTCTTCCCCCCGGGTTTCTCCAGTTCCTCGATCCCGAGCCGCTGCTGCGCATCCCGGTAGGCGACCCGGAAGACGAGGGCGATCAAATAGACTAGCGGGCCGTCGGCGCCTGCCGTCCAGGTTGCACACGCAGTGTCACACGCGGTCTCACGCCCGTGTCACTATGGTTGTGTCTATGACGCCTTCCCAACCCGCGCCGAAATTTGAGTTGAAGAACACCAACGAATACCGCGAGAGCTACGCGAACAGCGTGCAGATCCGCGTCAATCTCTGGGATTTCTTCCTGATGTTCGGTACCGTGAATCAAACCGCGCCCGACGCCGTCACCATCAATAATTTCCAGGGCGTGTACTTAAGCCCGCAGCAGGCCAAGGCCCTGTTGAACGTCTTGACGCAAAACATCTCGCAATACGAGGGGACGTTCGGGGAAATCAAGCTGGAGCCGCACCCCGGCAAGCCCGGCGCCATTAACTGAGCGCGTTTCACCACGTAATGCGGGCGCTCCGCCTCCCCATCGTCCTGTTTCCAGCCGCGTTCGCGCTCATCGTTTTTCTCGCGCACCTTCCTTACCTCGGCCTGCCGTATTTCTGGGACGAACTCGGCCAGTTCGTTCCCGCGGCGCTGGATATTCTGCGGGACGGCGCGTGGATCCCGCATTCCACCGTTCCTAATGCACATCCGCCAGCCGTGATGGGTTATCTTGCGCTGATCTGGCGGATCGCCGGTTATTCGATCGCGGCTACGCGCACGGCCATGCTCGCGCTCGCCGCTGCCACGGTCATCTTTACGTATTTCCTCGCACGCCGGCTGAGCGGCATCCAGACCGCGGCGCTGTTTGCGGTTTTGTTCCTGCTGGTGGACCCGCTCTTCTACACGCAATCCATGCTGGCGCAGCTCGACATGCCCGCCATGCTCTTCACCGTGCTGGGCCTGTGGCTGTTCCTGGCGGATCGTCATATGGCCGCGGCGGCCGCGTGCACGGCGCTGGTGCTTTCGAAGGAAACCGGTGCGCTCCTGCCGCTGATCTTCATCGTGACGCTCTATCGCGATCCAGCGCGATCCAAGTATGCGGTTTATTATCTGGCGCCGTTCGCCGCTCTCGCCATCTGGTTCTTCGAGCTCTGGCGCACCACCGGCCACATCTTCGGCGATCCGGGTTTCACTCGGTACAACACCATTTATTCGCTCAACCCCGTCCGCGCCTGCGTCTCGTTGCTGCGCCGCCTCTACTATCTCTTTATTGCCGACTTCCGCTGGGTGGGCTCCTTCGCCATCTTATTTGCCTGGAAGCAATCCGGCCTCTACGCCACGCGGGCCTGGAGGATCGCGTGGTGTTTCGTCGGCGCGCATGTCCTGATGGTCAGCCTGCTCGGAGGCGCTGAGCTGGAGCGCTATCTGCTCCCGGTGCTTCCGTTGGTCTATATCGCGATGGGTGCAGCATTTCAGATTGTTCAACCGCGCTGGCGGATGGTCGCCATCCCGGTTCTTGCCGTGGGACTGCTCGCGGGACTTTTCCTCAATCCGCCTTACCCCTTTCCGTACGAAAACAATCTCGCCCTCATCGACTTCGTGGATCTGCATCGCGACGCCGCCCGGTACCTCGAAAAGTTTTATCCCGGTAAGACCGTTTACACCGCGTGGCCGCTCACTCAGGCGCTCCGCAATCCCGCGTTCGGCTATGTCGGCCACTCGCTGTCCGCCGAGGAAACCTCGGATCTCCACTTCTCCACGCTGAACGCGCTCGACCCTCGATCCGTCGATATTCTCGTTCTCTACTCGCGCACCTGGGAACCGCGCTGGGGCGTTTTGCAATGGCGGCCTTTGCGACAATTTCTCAGCCGCTATTACGAATACGAACGCGAAATGACGCCGGCCGAAGTCGAAAAGCGCTTCGGTCTAGTGTCGGTTCAACGCTGGGCCGAACAAGGCCAATGGGTCGAGATCTTCGCCCGGCCCTAACGGGCTGCCGTAGCCGCGGGTGCGGTCCGCGGTGGAATGTCGTCGATGATCTCGCGCTTGGCAAACTTCCAGCGTCCGTCCTCGCGCTTCAGCACGTCTTCGTAGTGCCCGGCGCCCGCTACTACAGACTTGCAATCCCGGGTAACGATGGTCTGCCAATACGCTTGATCGGTAGCCGTGTCTCCGTTGATTTGGAGGGTCAGGTTGTTCACCACGTGCTCGCTTCTATGGCCGCCTGGGGGAACCGGACACGCCGACTGCGCCGCGGAGGCGGCTGCTCCCGGAGTTGGCCGCGAGCTGAAGTACTTTTCGATCGCGGATGGTCCTGTCACCTTGGTGGCTCCTCCACCCATGATCAGCGTGCCATCCTTGGCGAAGAGCGCCGCATAGGCCGCCCAATCGTTCCCATCCAGCGCCCTCGGATAATCGCCCATCAGCATTTGCTCGATGGCCTGACGATCTTCAATCTTCTGCAAACGTGCCGCCGGGTCCGCGTTCTTGCTCTGCCCGAGAACGCTCCCGATCATTCCCAAACTGACGATCGCAACAACAATCCACTTCATCATGTGTGCCTCCTTGTCTTACTTTCCAACCAGATGCTCCGGCTTGTTGTTTTCGCAGATGAACTCCATCAGTTCCTCCTGGGGAGCCAGATCCAGCTTCACATTCATGTGAAACGGCTTCACGAACGTCCCAGGATCTTCGAACGTTACCGCCGCATCCATATGGCCGAAATCCACCCGCCGGTAGCGCTCCGTCATGTGCAGCATTTCTGTATGGGGCACGTTGCCTCCACCCAGACCGCCCAACCAGCTTCGATCGTTGAAGCCGACGGTGTCCAACACCAGCGTGTCTCCGTCCCACTTACCAATCGAGTGTCCCATCCAAGTGGGATCCCAATTCGACGGATGGGCCCGCCCGTCGAGAAAAACCTGGCGAAAGCCGGGATTATCCTCGAAAAGGATCACCAGCAACGAACCGGTCTCGACAAACTTCTCGATAAACGGCGCCGAGCTCCCAGGCACCGGTGGCGGACCCGGAAGGCAGTGATTATGCGGCGCGTCCTTCCCATGATTCTCTTGCCGCTCCTCGATCAGCGCGGCCGCCCAAGGCAGTACCTGGGGATCCTCGGGGTACGGATCGTCGATAGCCACCCAGACGCCCGATAAATCCGGCTGTCCTCCGGCCAGGCGAGGCACCGGCCTCGAGGGAATTTTCGCTCTTTTTCGCATGACATTCGCCAGCCTGCCTGGATCGTCACCCAGAGTGGTCCCATTGACCGTTTCGGCGAGCTGAATATCCAGTCGCGCGGTTTTACCAGATTCCAGCACGACGTTTCTGCTGACACTCTTGTACGCGCAGCAAGGCATCACGATGGAGAATTCATAGTCTCCGGGAACCAGCGCGAGCGCATAGCGTCCATCGGACTTGCTGCTGACCCGTGCGACGGCGCCCGTGGCTTTATTCTTCGCTTGGATCGGCGCTCCGTCCACCGCCGCGCCGTTCGGATCGGAGATGGTTCCGGTCAGGGAACCTTTCTCACTCTGGGCAGAACCGACCTGCATTGATATTGATGATGACGCGATGAATGCCAGTGTGCAGATTGCGGGCGTGAGCCGTGGCATCGATCCACCGAGCGTATCACGCCCGGCGCATGCCTGATAATCCCCAATCCAGTACTTCCTTCTCGGTAAGAGCTAAGGTCTTTTAAGACTGGAACTGCGCTCAACGTACCCTTAGCATGGTATGGAGGGGGAAACATCCCATGCGTTCGCTTGCGCTCACTGCGCTGCTCGGAAGTTGCATTGCGTCCACCAGCCTGGTAGGCCAGAGTTTGACCGAACACGCAGCCGCGGCCGCCGGCGCCACCATCGGCACTGCCGCCGGAAAGCCGCTCGGCACTGCTCTGGGAAAGGTGTTTGGCGAAGTGGATAAGAACGCGTCGACGGCTGCCACGCCCAAGACGGCGAAACCCGTGGTGGTGACCAAACCCGCGGCTGTGGCTCCGCCCGAGACTACGGCCCATGCCTCCGCTCCCGTGGCGGGTTCGAGCGGAGGTGTTGGTGACGTTGCTGGGGGCGGGGGCGGTGGTTCATCCCATCATTCGGCCCATCGGAAAACGGAGCCCGTTCCGCTGGAACCAGAGGCAGCCCCGCCGGTGTCGGCGGCTCCGATCGAAGCGGTTGTCATCACGCCGGTGGCCAAGGAACCTTCGGCGCAGGATGTCGCCGGTATCCAGGTCGGCGCCACCTTCAGCGAACTGCGGGAGGCGCTTGGCGCGCCGGAGTCCACGGTCAGCATTCCTGGCGACGATGGCCATTTGCTCGAGATCTGCCAGTATTGGGCGAAAGGCGAGCCCGTGGGAACCATTCGCCTGGATAACGGCCGCGTCGTCAGCGTACAAGCCAACAATTAACAGCGCGATTCAAGTTCCGATTTGGTCTGTCAATTTTGGCCTGTCTTCCGGCATCGCCGCGCTAAACTGATAATGTGTTCCGCTTCCTGCAGGCTCTGATCCTCCTGGCGAGCCTCCGTCCGGCTTTTGCCCTTACCGCGGCCGACTTGGGCGATGAAATCCAACACGTCTCACTCGATCCCGCCGAGTGCTATCGTGTTCTCGACCTGAACTTCAACAAAGAGGACGTGAAGGTGTATCTCGCGTCCGGCTACCTGGTATTCACCAAGCCCGTTCGCGGAACGCACCTGGGAGCAGTCTTCGTTGCCAGTGCCGATGGCGGCGATGCCGATGTGCTGCTGCTTCCGCCCACACGCAGCGAGCGCTCTTCACTGGCAACTTTCACCAACTCGCCCAACCTGGAGGAGCATTTCAAATCGGCGGCCTTCGTCTTCACGGATGGAACCGGCGACGCTCTGCTGGCTCAACTCCGGAACAATCCAGCCTCCAAGAAAAGTACGGAAATGGGCGGTATCATCGCCGAAAACTGGACCTCCGTCGTCAGCAACCTGATCTCTAGTTTTGAAACGCGCGTGGTCTATGACGTACTGTCCGCCCAGCGTGACACAGGCATCTTCTACCTGGCCGTCTCCGGCAAGGAACTGGACAACTTCGACGTGTTGTATGATCCCACGGCGCAAGATCAGATCCTGGTGGGCAAGCTGGGCTACCGGGGAAATAAAACGTATTTCAATACCTGGACTGCGTTTCAGGCTCGCTCCTTCCGTAACGGAGCCCCACAGCGCGGCGATCGGTTTACCCTCGACAACATCCGCATCGAAGCCGCCATCCAGCCCGACCTGAGCATGCAGGCGGTCACGCGTGCCACGCTCACCTTGCAACAATCGCAGCCCCGCTCCGCTTTGCCGTTCAGCCTGTCCCCCAACATGAGCGTCACCTCCGCCACCGTCGACGGCCGCCCGGCGGAGGTTTTCGATCGCGCTTCGCTGCGTTCTAATTTAATCCAGGCCAATGAAGACCGCCAGTTCCTGCTGGTTTCGGACTCGGCGTTCGATCCCGCCGTCCCTCACGAAATCGAGATCCATCACGAAGGCGCCGTCATCAGCGACGCGGGCAATCAGGTTTATTTTGTCGGCTCGCGCGGCACCTGGTATCCGCGGACCAGTGCCGGCTTGGCCAATTACGACTTGACGTTCCGCTATCCCAAGAATCTGACCGTGGCGGCCACGGGAACACCAGTGGAAGATCGCATGGACGGGGAGTGGCACGTCACACACCTGAAGACGGAAACTCCCATCCGATTCGCCGGATTCAACCTGGGTAACTTCCAGTCTATGGTTCGCGAGCACAACGGTTACAGAATCGAGCTGTACGCCAATCACCAGCTTGAGAGCGCGCTCGCGCCCAAAGCTGTGATTGCAGCCATGCCGGCCGCGGAAGATCCACTTCCCCGGCGACATGCCGGTGTAGGCGCGCTGAACGAGCCGTCCGTGCCAGGGCCGCCCGACCCCGCCGCACGCATGGATGAGCTCACCAGAAACCTTCTGGATACCCTCGATTTCATGACGGAGGAATTCGGCCCCAGCCCGATCCGTAATATCGCCGTCACGCCCATTCCCGGTGGCTTCGGACAGGGCTTTCCCGGCTTGGTTTACCTTTCCACCCTGGCCTATTTAAATCCCGGCCAGTTGCCCCCGCGTTTGCGTGAGCGCGCCGAGCGCACTTTTTATTCCGAACTCCTCGAGACTCATGAACTGGCGCACCAGTGGTGGGGGAACCTGGTGGTTCCCGCCAGCTATCATGACGACTGGCTCATCGAATCACTCGCCAATTACTCGGCTCTGCTGCTGTTGGAACGCAGGAAGGGCGTCAAGGCCCTGAATGAGGTGCTGGATGATTACCGCAGCCACCTGCTCAGCAAGACCGATTCCGGCCGGACGCTCGAGGCCGCTGGCCCTATCGTCTGGGGCTTTCGCTTGGAATCTTCGCTTACACCCGACGCCTGGCGCGCAGTCACCTATGAGAAAGGCACCTGGATCATCCACATGCTCCGCCGCAGGCTGGGCGACGAAAAGTTTCTCGCGCTGCTGCGGGAGGTGTCGAGCCATCATCATTCCATCAGCACCGAAGAGTTTCGTGACCTGGCCCGCCAGTATGCGCCCAAGTCGCCCGATGCCGATCTGAAGATCTTCTTCGATAATTGGGTGTATGGCACCGGCCTGCCCGCCGTGAAGCTGACCTACGGCTGGCGCGGCGCCAAATTGTCCGGCAGCATTGTCCAGCGGGATGTCGACGACACCTTTACCGCCTATGTTCCTGTGGAAGTGCAGACCGGGAACAAGAGCAACGTTTATTGGCTCCCAACCGGCAGCGAGCCGGCCGCGTTTTCAATTCCCATGAAATCACCGCCCACCAAGGTAACCCTGCTCGGCGCCGATTGCCTGATGACAACTTCGAAATGAGATCGACAATTTACCCATGCCCGTTGCCAGCAAACGCAGAGTAGAAGCCCGCAAGGCCGCGCCCATCGTAGCCGTTGAGCCTGAGCCGCAGCCGCAGGAGATCGATCTCCCGCCGGCCATCAAGGTGACGGCGCTGGTTTTCTCTTACGACAGCGCGCCCGCGCTGCGCCGCTGCCTGGCCGCGCTAGAAGGAAGCAACGATCGAGCTTCCATTGAAATTCTGGTTGTGGATTGCGGCTCGCACGATGAAAGCGCGCAACTCGATTCCGAGTTTTCCAGTGTCACCATGTTGCGCCTGCCGCGCTACTTTGGCCGCACCAAGGCGCTCAACATCGGCACCCGCACCGCGGCCGGCGAGTACCTGCTCTTCATGACGCCGGACGTGGAAGTGCTGCCCACCACCATTCCATCGCTCGTAGCGCGACTGGAGTCGGACGCCGAAACCGTAGCGGTTTGCCCGCTTCTGATCGACACTCAGACCCAGCCTGCCCAGCAGTTCTTCCGCCTCCCGACACCCGCCACGGGCCTGGATCTTACGCCCGTTGCAGCCGACAAGGCTGCTGAAGTGTTTCCCGTCGAGTACGCTACGTTTCAAGCGTTTCTGGTGCGAAAGTTTTTCGTCAAAGGCCTCAACTATCTCGATGAACGCTACGGCGATTCCTGGTCTGACGCGGAGTTGTGCTACCAGATCCGCCGCGTGTCCCGAAAGACCTTGGCGCTCCCGCAGGTCACCGCGCTCTACACGCCCGGTTCGCCCTACGCCGAATCCTCCCGGACCATCCTGGCGGCGGATCGCGTCCATGGCGCTGCCGTATTCTTCGCCAAGCACTACGGCTTCAGCAGCGGCCTGCTGTTCCGTGTCAAAGCCATTCTGAAGGCGCTCTTCACCTTCCGTCTGCCGCTCTTCGCCGCCTTGATTTCCGGAGCCAAGATCGACGGCTCTCAAACCGCCATTTTGTAGATCAACCGAGCTGGATGCCGAGAGTCTTAGCCAGCGCCAGCGTGAACCGAGGCAGCGCGCCCGTTCGATGGAATGCCCGCGTCTGGTCCTCCACGGTCCGCCCGATATTCCGCGCCTGCTCGCTGAAGCGGGTAACCACCAGCGTCTCGTCCTGGCAGAGTTGCTCGACCAGGAATTTGTCGGGATGGATCACCTGAATGTCGAACCGGCACACCGCCTCGGCGGGGAAATGGCGAGTATTGAAGGTCACGATACCTTGAGCGCAACAGCGCACAGCAGCGGCAAGTACATGCCGGTCTTTCTCGTGGTTGATCAAGTTTGGAATGAGATCCGAGTATTCCCGCACCCAGGCTTCCGGGAAGGACTCGCGCAGCTGGTGGGTCAGGTGACGGGTTTGCTCGATTGTCTTGCCGAATCGCCTCTGAAGGGTCCGCTCCACTTCGCCAAGGATGTCATCGCTCCACCGTGGCGTATAAAGCGCGGGCACTTCCGCCAGCCGCAGCAGCGTGTCTCGCAATCCCGCCCCCACCAGCACGCAGGCGTCGAGAACCACCGGACGGCAGAACGTCATTCATGATCATCAGTTGTATAAACCTGATCGTAATCTCCGTTTTCCATGGCTTCGCGCGCCATTTGGTTGATGATTTCTTTCCGCCCCTTGTCGCGGCGCTCGCGGAACCGCAACAAATCCTCCAGGTAGATCCGGCGATGTGTTCCCACCAGATGGAATGGTATTTCCTTTTTGCCAAGAAGCTCGACCAGAAAAGGACGCGATACTCCCAGCAGATCGGCAGCCTCTTGAGTGGTGAGGTTGCGATGCACCGGAGTGAGCGCGACTCCTTTGCCTTGCCCCATGTATGCAACAGTTTGGCGCAAAATCTCGATCACCGATTCCGGGAGTGCGATACCCGTGCCGCCCGGCGCCATCACTAGGATTTGCTGGCTCGACCGCAAGAGTTGATTAAGATCGTCCAGGTTGCCTTCTCTGTTCGCCGGTTGCTGAGCAGCGCTCGCCATAACATAAAACCTCGACACCATCCTATCATAAACGAAATAATCGAAACAAGAGAAATGACAATACCGAAGTGCCCTAGCCCTTTCCTTAGTACCTAACGTTCCGCCAGCCCACTGCCGATATAGAAACCGGTTATGCAGATTGACGCCGTTCTGTGGATTCTTCTGCCGGTCTTCATCGCTGCCGGATCTGCGCTGTTGTCCTTCTATATCATGCAGGCGCGCATGGAAGTGGCTATCTCCAAGGAACGAGAGGTCTTAGCCGAAGCGCGCGCTGAAATCCGCACGCAGAAGAACACCATGGAGGAGCGCGTGAAGGCCACCGAGCAAGAAGCCCGGCGCCGCGCCCTGGACGAATTCATGCAGGACTTCCGCGTGGAAGAGCGCCACTACTTCCGTGAAAACAAATCAGTTGCGGCTCGCCAGAAGTCGATGATCCTGCAGGAACGCCTTTATTTCCGGAACATTCCATTATCGAGCTGGGTGGAGCACGAAATGGTGGTTGAGGAAGATGCCGGCGACCTCCAGCACATCGCCAAAGGCTGCTCTATTTTCAGTACCAAATCGCTGTCTGAGGACAGCAAAGCTGCCGTCTCCAGGCTGTTGGAGCAAGCGGCCGCATCCGGAAACACCGCCCAGCTTGCCGCGGTTCTAAACAACGGCCACGCCGGCTAACTTTCTATCACGGTTCCTGTCAACCAAAAATTCCTTTTGCCGTCCAAACGATATGATGGGCGCGATGGCAGATAGCCTGGAAGCCAACCTCGACACGCTGGCCGATACCCGCGAACTCGAGGCTCGATTCGCGGAATGGATGGCCTCCGAGCAGAAACGTGTATTTTTGCTATGCCAGCGCATGCTCCAGGACCCCGAAGAGGCCGACTCCGCCGCGCAAGATACATTCCTCAAGGCCTGGCAGGCTCTGAAGCGCCCTGAATTGAAAAACCTGGACAATCCGGGCAAGTGGCTTACCCGAATCGCAGTCAATACATGTCTAGACCGGCTGCGTTCACGCCGCTGGAAGTTTTGGCGAAAACGCCCCAAGGCCGAGGACGAATCGGCCATATTGAACTTGGCCGCGGCTACGGCTCCTAATGCCGAGGACCAGTTATTCGCTCGCCAAATCGCTCGACGGCTCTCGCGCGCGCTCACACGGCTCAGCCTCCGCCAGCGCGCTGCGTTCACCCTGAGGCATTATGAAGATCGGAGCTTAGCGGAAATAGCCGAGATCCTAAAGCTGGATGTTGGAACTGTGAAAGTACACCTGTTTCGTGCCACGGAAAAGCTTCGGGAGGAGCTGCACGATCTGTATTTTCGTGATCGGGAAGAAAATGACAAACAAAGATCAGACTGATTTTGACAACTGGCTAAGCCAGCAAACAAAAAGCTTGCCGGAACCGGAAGTGTCTTCCGAGTTCCTCGCCGCTCAACGCCGCAGCATCTATCGCAGGCTGGACTTGCCGCGGCGCAACTGGATGCCCATGCGCTGGGCTTTCTCGCTCGCGCTGCTTCTCATGATGCTGGCAGGAGGGCTCACGCTTGAGCACCGCCACAGAACCGCACCCGTAATTTCCGACGAACAGTTATTCTCCGACCTTTCCGCGCTTGAGCAGAGCAACGAACCCAAGGCCATCCAGCCGATGCACGGCCTCTTCCAGGAGTAGGGCAGGAGGAATCAAGGTGCGCCCGATCCTACTAGCGTTGCTGCTCGCCTCGGGCCTGTGGGCCCAAATGCCACGGGGAATCTATGCCTGGTGGAGCCGCCCGCAAATCGCGCGCGATCTCAATCTCTCGTCGCCGCAGCGCGAGCAGATCCGCGCCACGGTGCAGCAATTCCGGCCGCATCTTCTGAACGTGCGAGCGGCGGTGAATCAGGCCGAACAAGCTTTGGCCGATCAATTCAATCGCAACCCGGTGGATCCGGCGAAAACCAATGAAGCCATTGAGCGGCTGGTGGACGCACGCAGCGATCTTACGCGCACCCTCACCCGGTTGAGCCTGAAGTTACGACTGGTGCTCTCTGAACAGCAATGGGAGGAGTTGCAGCGCCGGCGCCCGGTGCAAGGCGACTCAGCTCCGCCCGCCGAAGCACCCGATCAAAAATAGCCGCTAGCCGGACCTGCGGCTCATTCCGCGCGAAATTTCCGAGCGCCATTGTACACTGGCACTTGCACCCGCAGAAAGCCCCCACGTTGGACACTTCCACCCCGCTCAAGTACGTCAAAGGCGTTGGACCGGCCCGAGCCGAGATGCTCGAATCCAAAGGTCTGGTCACCGTCGAGGATCTGCTGGCGTACGCGCCCTTCCGTTATGAAGACCGCACCAACGTAAAGAGCATCGCGCAACTGGCGCCTGGCGAAATGGCTACCGTCATCGCCGAGGTGCAATCCGCTCATCTGCGTGGATTTCGACGCCGCAATCTCGGGCTCTTCGAAGCCATTTTCAAGGACGCGTCGAAACAGAGGCTGCTGGCCAAATGGTTTCATGGCGGCTATCTGGTCGATCGTTTTCTGCCCGGCGTGCGCGTCTCGCTCTACGGCAAGGTGGAACTCGACAGCTACACCGGCGACCTGCTGATCATGCACCCGGAGCATGAGATCCTCCTGGGCGACGATTCGGACGGTGATGCCGCGCCCGACTCCTCGATACACACCGGCCGCATCGTCGCCGTGTACGAAGGAGCGGGCAAAGTAACCACCCGCGCGCTCCGATCGCTCATGCATCGCGTGCTCGAATCCATCGATCCGCTGGAAGACCATCTTCCGTTTTCACTTCGCGATCGCCTCAAGCTGCTCGACCTGTGGGCCGCCATTCGCGCCCTGCACTTTCCGGGTCCCGACAGCGACCTCCGCATGCTGAATGCCTATCGCACTCCGGCGCACTGGCGGTTGATTTTCGAAGAGTTCTTCTGGCTGGAGTGCGGCTTGTCCCTGAAGCGCTCGAAAGCCAGATTGCAGCCTGGTATTTCGTTCGAATTAAACGAGCGGGTGCGCGAAAAGATCAAAGCCATGCTGCCATTCAAGCCCACCGGCGCGCAGAAACGAGTGCTGGGGGAAATCGCGGATGACATGAAATCGCCGCACCCCATGAGCCGCTTGCTGCAAGGCGATGTCGGCAGCGGCAAGACGCTGGTAGCGGCGGAGGCCGCGGTGATCGCCATCGAGAACGGCTATCAGGCTGCCGTGCTCGCTCCCACTGAAATCCTCGCGGCCCAGCACTATATCTATTTCAAGAATCTGTTCCACAAAATGGGCTACGTCCCAGTGCTGCTCACGGGCTCCTCCACGACACGCGAAAAATCACAGCTTAAGAGACTTATGGCCGAGGGCCTGGCCCACATCGGCATCGGTACGCACGCACTCATCGAAGAAGACGTCGAATGGAAGAACCTGGGCCTGGCCATTGTCGACGAGCAGCATCGTTTCGGCGTGATGCAGCGTCTGCGATTGGTCTCGAAAGCCAGGCATCCCGACGTTCTAGTCATGACCGCCACTCCCATCCCGCGAACGCTGGCGCTCACCATTTATGGCGACCTGGATATTTCCGTCATCGACGAAATGCCGCCCGGCCGCCGGCCGATTGAAACCAAGAGCGTCAGCGACGATCGCGTCGAAAGCGTGTACAGCTTCCTGAAGCAGCAAATCGCCAAGGGCCGCCAGGCGTATGTCGTATATCCGGTGATCGAGGAAGCGGAGGCCATGAAGGCCGCGCAGCAAATGTACCAGCATCTGTCTCAAAAGGTTTTCCCGGACATTCGCGTGGGACTCCTGCATGGCAAGCTCAAAGCCGACGAAAAAGAAACCGTGATGGAGCAGTTTCGCCGGGGCGAAGTAAAAATCATGGTATCCACCACCGTCATCGAGGTGGGCGTCGATGTGCCCAATGCCACTGTGATGGTGATCGAACAGGCCGAGCGCTTTGGCCTGGCGCAGTTGCATCAGCTTCGCGGACGCGTGGGACGCGGCGCCGAACAAAGTTATTGCATCCTGGTTACGGGCAAACTCGGCGAATCCGCGCGCGAGCGTATTCGCACCATGGTGGAATCGACGGACGGGTTCTACATCGCCGAGATGGATCTGAAGTTGCGTGGCCCTGGCGAATTCTTCGGAACCAAGCAATCGGGCCTTCCCGCTTTGCGCATCGCCAACATCATTCGCGATAAAGATGTGCTCGAGCTCGCTCGCAGCGAGGCACAGGCTTTCATCGCTGCTCCACCTTCACCGGAGGAACTGCGCCGCGCGGTGACCTACATTCGCGAACATTGGCAACGCCGCTATGGTCTCGTGCAGGTGGGCTGATGCGCGTAATCGGAGGAGAGTTTCGCAGCCGCCGATTGAAGAGCCTGCCCGGCTTGAACACCCGCCCCACGCCGGATCGCTTGCGCGAAACGCTATTTAACGTGCTCGCAGCGAGTATTCCAGGATCCGTTTTTATGGACGTCTACGCGGGCACCGGCGCGGTCGCCATCGAGGCCTTGAGCCGTGGCGCGCGCCGGGCCATCTTGATCGAGAATAATCGCGCGGCCGCGGAAGTGATCCGCGAAAATCTGGCTGCGCTAGGCCTGGAACGGCGCGCCGAAGTGCTCATGGGCAAAGCGGCCAAGGTGCTGGAACGCGCGCGCGCCGATATCGCGTTTCTGGATCCGCCCTACGAACTGGTCAAAGAATACGAAACTTCGATGACAGCGCTGGCACGCACTGAGATCGAGTTCGTCATCGTGCAGCATTCCTCTCGCCTCACTCTGCCAGAAGCCTACGGAAGTCTGGGGCGCTATCGCGCGATCAAACAGGGAGACAATTCGCTGAGTTTCTATCGCAGAATCTCCACCAGCAGCACCCAACCGTTGAACACGGAAAAGACGAAGGCGGAGATTACACCGCCCGCGACCCAATAGAAACCCGAATCGCCGCCCGCCATTAGCAGAACGCCGCCCACAATGAACGGCAGAACCTGGATTTGGCCAAGCAACGTCTCACTGACCGCCTCGGAAGCAGGCCGTTGCGCGCGCGCTCCGTCGCGAATCGCCCGATACGCAGACCACGTTTTCAGAAGCCAGCCGCAGATTCCGAACGCCAGGATTTCCGCGCCCAAGGCCAGAACCGTCTGTGGAATCAGCACGGCCATGCTGCAGACCAGAATCAGGATCAGCGTCGCGATGGTCGCGCCCGCCCGAGCCGGCAAATGCGGGTACTGCAAAATGCGAGTGATATTCACGGAGAGAGCTACAAATACCAAGCCTGCGAGCGATGCCGCTGCGCCCGCCGCCGTGATGAAGAAATTCGCCCACATGGCAAACGTCACCTGGACGTCACTGCGCGCAACGCCATATTCACAGCGATCATCAACACAGACATTCCGGGAAGAACGAGCAGAGCCTTCTTGAGCCGTGCGGAATCGCCGGCGGCTATCGATCCAATGATTCGCGAGCTTACGGCCAGCCCAATCCAGCCGGATGTGATCGCAATCCCTATCGCAGTTCCCGTCATGCGGGGGAACAGATCGCCGATGACGGCAACGGTGGTGGGAAAGACCGGCGCCATGGACATTCCAGCTAGAAATGTCAGTATCCACGCGACGATTGGGCTTCGAGTTTGCAACACCGCGAATGTCACGATCGCCATCAGTACGGAGGCGGCCAGTGTGACGGTGAGGCCCGCGAGCGAAATCAGGAATAAAGAAGCCGCCAGACGCCCGAATAGCAATCCCAATGCGAAACCGAAAGAGAGTACATTGAGCGCCTTCACTTGCGGCAGGCCCTGTGCGATCAAGTGCTGCACCAGCCAATTCCAAACGCCGACTTCGCAGGCGACATATAAAAACAACAGCAGGGAGCAGAGCCAAAGAACGGGGCGGCCCAAAACGCTTCCAATTTCTGAAAATACGAAGCTTTGAGCGCTGGTGGGCGGCGGAATGGGAGCCGACAGATTGACGGCCACCGTCACCAGGGCTAGTCCGGCTATCAGATAACAAAGCCGCGTGGAATTCTTGCGGAGCAGATTGGCGGACACGAACGGAGTGGCGAAACCGCCCAGTCCGAAGAAAATGTTCAGAAGGTTCAGAGCCGTTCCGCGATGGGCCGGATCCACGTCGCTTCCGAGGGCATTCGCGGCGGTAACGATGACGCCTCCGCCGGTACCCAGCAAAAACAAGTACGACGCGATGGCGTGAAAGCCTTTGGATCGCGGCAGCAGGGCAACCGCGAGGCCGCTGAGCGCCAGGCCCAGAACCAATCCGATTTTCTTACCCTGGTAATCGATCAACGGACCCACGCCGATGGAAGCCAGAATCAGACCCAGCGCCTGGCAAAACGCGATGCTTCCATTTTGTTTGGGAGTCAAATGAAACCGGGCCGACAAGTCCGGCAGGATAGTGCCGAGCATCGCGGCCGTCATGCCGTAGACAAAGATCGACAGGCTGGCGGCAAGGATCAGCATCAGCACTCAGGTATAGCAGAAAAACGCGGGTGAGCCCGCCGAGTGCGGTAGAATTGAATCTTCGGGCCGTGGCGCAGCCTGGCTAGCGCGCCTGCTTGGGGTGCAGGAGGTCCCGGGTTCAAATCCCGGCGGCCCGACCAGCCAAATAGAATCAACAAGCCGCGCGGAGCGTGGTCAGTGCGGCGGTTTCACGAGGACGTATCACGGCCTAGCCAAGAATGTGCCCGTTGCAGAAGAGTGGCCGATAAGTGTTCATAATGGGGAATGCCCGGAGCCCAATCGGAACTAATCGTTCTGTGCGGCTCGGTTACGACTATGGTCAAACGTTAGTTTTATAGCAGTATTGCTAGCCGCTACTTGGACACTTTGGACGCATTGCCCTTAGCCCGGTCTGCACGTACCTGGTCGCCTGCGATCACGGGTCCGATCGCACGAAATGTGTATCCTCGGGTTGCCTGGGTATCAAAAGCCGGGCTTTTCGTGAAACCGGGCCCGGCGGCGATTTCCTTCACGGCTGCGAGATCGGATGTTACGACCTTGAACAGCGCGAGATATTTTGTCGCCGCAATGGATGCGGTTGAAGGCCGCGCCAAAATCATCCGTTGTGCACTGACGAAGCCAGGAATGGCGGCCAGCTCCGGGCCGTGGTGCTCGTCGTAGAACAGGTTAAACTCAGGTTCCCGGCCCTCCACCATCGCGGTAAACACGACTTGATCATAGGTCTGCTTGGGACCCGGCTTGGCGCCCTTGGGCTCTCCTCCCACGCCTTTGATCTCCGGCCGAAAAGGCTTGTAGACGTAACTGACAGAAGTCTTGCGGTCGAAGCTGGGACTGATCACAGTTTCGCCGCTTTTGAGCCGGCGATTGACCTCTTGAAACACCGCCTCCACATCGGCGGTGACAATCTTGTAGATGATGAGATATTTCGGAACCTGCAAATCGACCATGCGGTAGAGGGGCAAATCGTTCTTTACGAACCGCTGTGCGGTGACAAAGCCGGGAATCGCAACCACGTCCTGCGCGTGCTGATGATCGTACCACTGGTTGTATTCGTCTTCGTGACCTGGCACCGGATTGCTGAAAACGAAGAAGTAGTAAGTCTCAGTTGCCGCCGAACCGACTACCGCTGCGGCGAGCAGACCGATAGCGAGTGAGGTAAGCCGCTGAAGTTTCGCCATCGGCATCACGATATCACGGAAGTGGCTTCAGCGCCCGCACAAGAGTTGCCCTCAGAGTTGCCCTCGGAGTTGCCCTCGGAGTTGCCCTCGGAGTTGCCCTCGGAGTTGCCCTCGAGGAAGCCTGCGGGAGTAAGATTGTTGGACACCCATGGGCCTAATCACCGTGACGTGTACGACGCCCTGAGAAAAGGGAGGCAATGGAAAATGCGACCCTCGCGGGTTTTCCCGATCGTTGAATTGGCGCTGCGGCTGACTCTGGTTGCAGGTTTCGGCACGATGGGCGCCCAAGAGGCCGAAAAGGTTGGCCGCGGCCGTCCCGGTATTCCAGCGCCTGTTAAGATCACAATTCCTGCGTTTCCCGATGGCGGGGCCATCCCGCCCAAATATGCAAACACACCCGCTGGGAGTGTTTCCCCAGCCATTGAGTGGAGCGGCGCTCCTGGGGCAACGGTGACCCTCGCAGTCATCTTGCACGACGCCGATGTCCCGTCCCGTGTGACGGGGGCCAGTGGCGCAGGCCCCGCCGCATCCGGTCCTGAGGATACGCTGCACTGGGCAATTTTCAATATTCCGGCATCGGCGAGCGGACTCCCCGAAGGAGTTCCGCACGACGTCATGTTGCAGGACGGAAGCATCCAACTCAAGTATGTTGAGAGCGTGCCGCGTCTGGCCATTGGAAAGATCGGCTATTTCGGTCCCAGCCCTCCTCCCAGTCCTCTCCCGGTGACGCATCACTACATCTTCGACCTCTACGCTCTGGACGCAAAACTAGATCCCACTCTGAATTCGCGTGAGAGCTTGATGAAAGCAATGGTTGGTCATGTGCTTGCCAAGGGCGTCTATTTTGGCTTGTACGCGAACGCCGCCGCAGTGAGATAGGCTCAATATTCGGTTAACAACACGTTCCAAGCGCTTCTGCTCTTCTCCCATGTATAATTCTTCGGTGCTCTTAGGGAGGACATCGGTGAACGTCAAAAATGTTGCAGGCGTCGTCATCGTGCTGTGGCAGCTGTGCTGGCCCGCTGCAGCGCAATGGCTCAACTATCCGACCAAGGGTACTCCCAGGACGGCCGACGGTAAACCCAACCTCACTGCGCCCGCGCCGCGAAGAGCGGACGGAAAACCCGACCTCACAGGGCTGTGGATGGGTGTGCCCAAGTACATGATCAACATCGCCGCGGACCTGAAGCCAGAGGACGTCCCCTTCCAGCCCTGGGCGGCGGCGGAATACAAACGTCGCAGGGACACCGAAAGCAAGGACGATCCCAGCTCGCTGTGCCTGCCCCTGAACATCGTACAGAAACAAACCATCACCTCGCCGTTCAAACTGGTCGACGTTCCCGCACGGGAAGAGGTCATCATGCTATACGAAGGGGCCCGGCACCGCGAAATTTTTCTGGATGGCCGCCCGCTTCCCAAGGATCCCGACCCCGCATGGTCCGGCTATTCTGTCGGCCAATGGGATGGCGATGATCTGGTGGTGGATTCCGCCGGCTTTAACGGCAAGTCATGGATTGACATCAATGGCCACCCGACCACAGACGCGTTGCACCTTACGGAGCGGTATCATCGTATCGATTTCGGCCACATGACGCTGGAAATAATCATTGACGATCCGAAGGCGTACACTCACCCTTGGAAAGTCAAAGAATCTCAGCGGCTGCTGCCGGACACTGAGCTTTTGGAAGCGGTTTGCGAGAACAATCAGGACCCGGCGCACATGGTCGGGAAATAGGAGGAGCAAGTTTCATGAATACCAAGCCTGCCGTTTACCTGACCGCTCTTGTGCTGATGGCTTCAGTGCGCCTGGGGGCGCATCACTCCTTTGCCGCGGAGTTTGATGCCAACAAGCGAGTGACTCTCAAAGGCGTGGTGACCAGCGTGGACTGGCGGAATCCCCACATTTATGTCTACCTGAACGTGAAAGACGATCGCGGCAACGTGACGCCATGGGCTTGCGAATTGGGACCGCCCAACGTATTGATGCGGCAAGGCTGGACCCGGAACACGGTAAAAGAGGGTGATGAAGTAACCATCGATGGCGCTATAGCAAAGGATGCTTCCAATCGGTGCAATACCCGTTCGGTAACCCTGGCGGGCGGGCGTACCGTGCTGGGCGGCTCATCGGAGGAAGGGGCGGCGCCCAGGCCCGGCCAGACGGTGGAAAAAATCCGTCAATTGAAGCCGGATCTGTACATGATTACAGGCGGCGGCGCCAATACGTTGATCCGCGTCACTACCGAAGGACTCATTGTGGTGGATACCAAGAATCCGGGTGACGAGAATTATAACCGCGTAATGGAAGAGATCCGGTCCGTCTCGGCTTTGCCCGTTAAGTATGTCATCAACACGCATCACCACCCGGACCACGTCGGCAATAATCAAAAGTTTATCGACGCCGGCGCCCAAGTAATCGCGCTCGATGCTCTCAAGACGCGCATGGCGAACGATCCACGCACAAAAGATATTCCCGGGCTGCCCACCAGCACATTCGCCAAGGATTATGACCTGAAGTTTGGCGGCGCCGAAGTGCAGGCGCACTCCTACGGTCGCGGACACACCGGCGACGACACCATGGTGTATTTCCCGGATTTGAAAGTGGTCATGGTGAGCGACCAGATCACCGACAACACGCCGATCGTGGATTTTGCCAATGGAGGGAGCGCCGTGGAGTGGACGCAAATTCTCGATGGTGTGCTAAAGCTGGATTTCGAACTAGCGATTCCCGGCCGAGGGGAACCGAAAACCAAGGCGGATGTTCAAGCTTACCGCGCGAAATTCGCGACCGTCATTAGCCGCGCCTCGGACGCGATCAAGGCCGGAGCCACTAGGGAAACCCTCGCCACCCAAATGAAGACCGACGATCTTGGCTGGCAATTCAATCCACAATTCTACGGCCAGCTCTACGACGAACTCACGAAGAAGTGAGATGATCCAGGACTCCGGGGGTGATCATAAGCGTCCTCAGAGGCTAATGTTACCTGAATTGATCCGTTGTAGTGGCGCTATTATCGACTTATATGGGAGCCCGCTGGTTAGGATCTCTGTTGGTGCTGTTCCTACGCGTCCCGATCTGTTCTGGCCAAACGCCACCTGCCGGCGGTGCTGCGGCCTATGTCGCGATCGCCCTTCCGGTTGGAGTGCGCTCTGAAACGGTATTTCTGAGGTACGTGTTGGATGACGATTTCGGCGGGTGGCTGCAGCCGCGAGAGGGTGTGTCCTCGTACTTCATCAGCACCAATCGCCAGGGAACTCCGGCCAATCGGTTTAGAGCGCTGGTCTACGCGCCAGGGTGCATGATCCAAACGATCGACCTGCCGATTTCGCGCTCCACTGTTCCGCAAGTCTCATTCGTGTGCCAACCTCTGCCAAGCGTTACCTTGACGGGCAGTTTGATTAAGCCGGTCCGGCTCGACGGCCGAGAAGTAAACATGCAGGTGAAGTACGTCGCGCGCTGGGCGCAGCGTTTCTTGGGTCTCGATGAAAGCATCGTTACCGACATTCCCCTTGGAAGAACGCAACAAGCGTCAGCGAACGGAGCTTTCGCTTTGTTGGTTCCGGATTTTTCGAAGGACCCGCTGGCAGGTACCGCGGATCACCCGGGAGAATTTCAGATCTTGGGGAGAGATCCCGGCAGCGGAAAGATCGTCGCGCTGATCATTCCGACAACGCAATCCCTTAGAACACGGATGGGCGGCCTGCAAATTCGCAAACAATACCCTGAAACCATCGAGTTTGCTCCCTGCTCTGGACCACATAATGGTTTCCAACCATACGACGAATTCGGTTTTACACTACGGCCAGACCCGTCCGATCCATGCTTGTAACCGGTGAGCAGTTCATCGACGACAAGCGGCCCGCCTTTACGCTCCCACCTGCATTGATCCGAAGAGCGCCGCATTCTCCCGCAAGATCCGATCGGTAACCGCAGGATCGACACTCGTATCCCACACATCGCGATCGTGGGTACCTCCCAGCAGCACCCCGTCATGTCGCGGGAACATATAAATATCTCCCGGCCCCACGGTCATGTATTCCACTTCCGCCTGCGGCAGCAGAAACACCAATTGCCCCTTCACCGGCGTCAGTTCTTGATCGCCGAATAGTGCCCGAGCACCGAGCCCCGTGCAGTTGTAGATGACGCCCTCGCGCAGCGCCGCGATCTCCTCCGGCCCGTGAAACTCACGAATCACAATTCGCCCGCCGGCGATCTGAAAATCGCGCACCAGCGTATTCAGATAAATCGCCGGTTCGATCAGCATCGAGTATCGCTTGCGTGCATACAGCGCCCCGAAAGGATGTTGCCCCGGCGCCAGCCGTTGCGTCTCCGGAAACAGCGGCTCGATATCGCTATACACACTCTCGGGCGGGGCCGGCGTAATCGGTCCGTTGGATGACAGCGAATACACTGGCAGCCACCGCACTCCATACGGGTCTCCCACCAGCGATTGATATCGCTGGATTGCAAACCGAGCCGCGTCCCTGAACTGCCGCCGGAACTCCGGTGTTACGCGCTCGGCGTCGAACAACGTCACCGGGTCCCAATACCCGCCGGCCACATTCGAGGTCGTCAGGGGCGGCATCTCCTTCGCGTAAATCACCGGGTTGTAGCCGCGAAGTTGCAGTAGCCGCGCCGTCGACAGTCCTACCACGCCGCAGCCTAGCACCGCGCAATCGCGCGCTTCCGACTTCGCGCCTTCCTCCACCGCGAGCTGTGCCGTGCCCCACGAGAGCGTGATCCCCGCCCCTCCGTGCCCATAGTTGTGGATGACCGTTTTCTCGCCTCGCTTTTCGCCGCGCACCACAAATCCCGACGGACGAAATGGCCGCAGCCCCGTGATGGTGCGGATGACGCGATCGGCCGACACGCGAACTCGGGCCAGCCGCGCTTCCGGCGATAACCCAGCCGGTAGGCCCCCCACGGACCTGCGCTTGGCCGCGCAGCCCGCCAGCAGCAGACTCGTTCCACCCAGAAAACTTCGCCTTGAGACTCGCATTAGGCTCATGATATCTAGGCCGGCGGTCCGCGCGATCGATTTTGGATTTTCTGGAGATTATTGCGGCCGCCGGAACAGCCCCCCGTAGACCGCTTTCGCCAGGATGTGCCCCTGGATGGCCTTCATAACGTTGGCGCGCGTCTCGAACGCATCAGCGGATGGTTTCACGTCCAGCTTCGTGTCCAGGGCGTAGAGCTCAAAGACGTAGTGGTGAAACGGACCATTCGCGCCGGCTCCCGGACCACGGTACAAGGGCCCTGTGGCGCTGATCTGATAACTTCCGTCGGCCAGTGACGAGCCCTTCGGTACGCCTTCGGGCAAGCCGCTCGCGGTGGCCGGAATATTCCAAAGAACCCAGTGCGCCTGATCCTCCGTCGTCTTGTTGCGCGCGAGATCCATGTCGTGCATGTTGAGGAAAAGACTCTGCGTGCTGGCGGGTACATTGGCCCAGCTCATGGCCGGCGATGTACCTTCGCCGGGGGCAACGCCCGGAGCGGCCTGACTGAACTTAACGGGAATCTGGCCGCCGTCGGGAAATCCCGGAATGGTTAAAGTCATGGCTGGTTGCGTAGGCGCTTGAGCAGCTAGCGTGAAAGTCATCGCCACAATGATTGTTGAAGAAGGAAGCAATCGCATGGGTCTATCCTAGCTGCTAATCACTCTCGATGTTCACCGCGTAGTAGGCGACAGTCTTTGTTGCGACTTCCTTAAACCAGTGGGGCGTCTTCGCCGGAATGGTAATCACGTCACCTTTGCTCAAATGGTAGACCGTTCCGCCGTCGAGCGAAGGGGCACGCAGTTGATCCGGTGCGGTCCGCTTGGGGTCAACCATAGTTCCTCCCACTACCAGCGTCGCCTCGCCTTCAACCATAACGAACACGTGGTTGGTATGGTCGTGGTATTCAACCGGACCGGCCTCCCGGCGTTGTGCCAAAACAACCAGGCCCGGATCGCTTACGATTGGGCCGCCCTTGGACATCACTTCCGTGACTTTGTCGTGGCCGATGTAGTGAACCGCCGCCGGGACACCGCCAGCGACTGAGAGCGAAGCCTCGAACAATAAGACTGCCATCGTTAACAAGGCCGCTCGTGTTAGTTGATTTGTCATTTTTCTTCTCCCTTTTTAGTTAATGCTTTCTGACAACCGAGATTTCCGATCTGCAGGCGCTCGCCGTACTGCGTCTCTAACCAGGGTGAAGCGCTCGGCCTAGGGCAACCCTCCCGGCGTCAGCCTCAATTCGACTCGATACGCCCTTGGGCTTGGTAACACCCCGCTTAATTCCCGCTGGGTTTTTGCACCTTGTCGATAACCACCACGTCGACTGCTGTCTTCGTTGTCTTCATTTGCAGACCGAGCTGCTGTTGCATCGCGGCAAACAAGTCTGGAGGAGCGTCGACATCCGGAGCCGGTGGCTGCGGATTCGGCGGGAGTGGCCCCGCACCAAAGCCTGCATTCTGCGACGGGTCTGGTGTCCACTTCAGGATGAAACTATAGCGCGTGTCGCCCAGGCCCGTCTGGTCGACAACAGGCTGATCCATAAACTGCGCCTGCATCACAGCCGCGAATTCCGCGATCGTGGCGTTGCGAACGTTGAACCCGCGTTGCGGCATCCCGCCAAATCCGGGAATGGGGACTGGAGCATTTTCTTCCTTCTTTAGTTTCTCGCCGCCCTTTGCCACGGTGATCGCATATGCCGAAAGCTCTTTCTTATCCTTGTGGAATGCAAGCGAAAAGCGGTCAGCCAGCAGCTTCTGAAGCATTGCCCTCATCTGGTCCACGCTTGGCGTGCCGGGGGTATCCGGCTTGGCGGAGACATCGAATTTCTCGGAATCGATCCATGAAGGGGCACCGATGATCTGCTTCGGATGCACCGAATACGCGAACTTAATCAGGTCTGAAAGATTCGTGTTCAGAGTAGTGAACATGCCACTTCGGTTCACTGTGATGCCCCAGCCCGGTCGCTGGGGATCGGAGGGCTTGATCGTGGCAACTTCGAACTCTGGCTTTGCTTTGATGTCCATCATCTTTGGTGGGGGCAGCGGCTCCGGGACTGTCCATGCTGTCGTGGGAGTTGCTTTGACCAGCGTGAGAGGCAGCGGTGCTCCCTGCGTCCAAGTGCCCATAAGGGTGTTCCCGTCGGCGCTGAGGCTGCCCTCATAGGCGCCGTTGATTGCAGGCACTGTGATTTTGAGACCCGAGCCGCTTTGTTTAACCGACTCAGCCGGTATGGCTTGTCCGCCCTGACCGATGCTGTACATCACTGCTTTGAGTGTGTCCTTATCGGTGGTCGAGACCTTCATGACGATTCGCAACTCGCCATTCGGCGCTTGCGGAATCTTTAGGGCTCCTTGCCAAGTTCCGGTCAGAGTCTGAGCGAAGAGAGCGCTCGCAGATGCTCCCAGCGCGATGACAATAACTGTCAGCTCTCTCATATATAGCCTCCTGGAACTTCGAAGTAAAACCTCTAATTCCTGCGTGCGGCTGGACCGCGCCTGCATTCGACCGTTTCGGCTATTCTACTGCTTTCCAAACGAATACTTAAATTTGACGAAATCTGATCGAGTGTTATTCCGTGGAGTCCATTTGGAGTCTAAAACCGCAAAGCTTGCACTTGGCGTCCGAACCTCGTGGTCCTATGTCTTGGTTTTCAGAAATTGACTACCTGTTTGTGAAGGAGGTTCCCGGGTTCCAATCCCGGCGGCCCGACCAAATTAAGCCTCAGAATCCACCTCGCGTTTCCTGGCCTGAGAAGTTTTGCCGCAATGCCAAAACCTGTGTCAATTAACAAACGTTCATTCGTTTGGAACTGCGTCAAGATCGGGAGCATAGCCCGGATGTCTATGCTAGTCCAGCACAAACTTCATTTCAGTTCATCGTTGACACGTTCTCAGGCGTTGGTTATACTAGTCAGACTTTCATAACTTTTTCACGGTTTCTTTATCAAGTCTGAGTAAGACATGTAGCTGCATAGCGCTCTGAAGAGTTTGCACGAGGCACCGGTACGCGTGTGCAAACGGGTGCGAAAACGCACCGCTTTTTGGAGCAAGACATCTCCGCCACTACGGCGTTGGCATGGCTCTCCGCTGAGCATTTGGTACAAGGTCTAGCCGCTCAAAGCCTGGACCTCAGTTGCAAAAGCTGGAAGGAGAGCCGCCATGGTAGATACGAATTCGCTTCAACTCCCGATTTCTCGTTGTCCACGCCGGAACGCACGCGGAACATCGATCTGGTGCTGGGTTTATCCGGCGCTGCTCTCTCTTTTGGGAGCCAGTGCGCTATTCGCCCAATCCACCACCGGAACGGTTGTGGGTACGGTCAAAGACCCACAAGGCGCGGCCGTGAACGGCGCGGTGGTGAACCTGACGAACACCGGAACGAACGTGAAACATTCCACCATGACCAGCGACACGGGCGGTTACCAGTTCGTGAATCTGGAAGTCGGGAATTACAAAATGACGGTCGAAGCGCCCGGCTTTCAAAAGGCGGATTTTAATCCGTTCGACCTGGGTGGGCGCGAAACGAAGCGAGTGGATGCGCAGGTTCAGATCGCCTCGCAAACCACCACGGTCAACGTGGAGTCCGCGGCGGCCGTCGTTGAAACGGATACCTCGAGCATTGCGGAGACGAAAGGATCGCGCGAGCTGACGGATCTTCCCGTGGCGATTACCTCGCGCTCCACCGGCTCTACCAGCGCCATGTCAACGCTGACCGCGCAGTCTGGCGTGCAATCGGACGCCAACGGTAACATCTCCGTCGCCGGCAGTTTGCCGAGCCAGCTTTCTATAAGCATAGACGGGATTAGTTCCATGGGAACCGGATCAGCCATTACTATCAACGCGGTTGGGGCCGTTTCCGAACTGTTCCCGTCTTTCAACGCGATTGAGGAGATTCGCATTGGGGAAACCATCAATCCGGCTGAATTTGGAGGCGTCGCCGATATTACTACCATTTCGAAGGCCGGTTCCAATCACCTTCATGGTGGGGTCTTTGAAAACTTTCAAAACAGTTACACCAACGCCTCTGACTTCTTCAGCCACGAAGTGAACGAAGTGAAGATGAACAATTTCGGCATCTATATGGGCGGCCCGGTGGTTATTCCCAAACTGTATAACGGGCACGACAAAACGTTCTTCTTCGGAAGTTTTGAAGCACTGCGGCTGCCCAAGAGTCAGACCGAAATCGAGAGCGTTCCCACGCTGGACATGCGCAACGGCGACTTGTCCACCTATCTTTCTGCCGCAAACGGAGGCGCAGCCAACCAGTTGACCGGTTACCCGGGCAATATCATTCCTGCCAGCATGCTTTCGCCTTATGCGCAAAGAGTGCTGAGCACCTTTTTCCCATTGCCCAACTACGGCGCTCCGGGAGCGATCGCGAATAACTATCTGGCGAACTTCCCCATACCGATTAACAGCGCCCAAGGCGATGCTCGGGTGGATCAGGTGATCGGTTCGAAGAACCTCATCTTTGCACGATACACCTACAAGAATCGGCGGGTACAAGCGGTGCCTAACGCGCCGGCGTATGCGAACCCAGGCTCTCCCTCATTACCCACGGTAGGCGTTAATTCGATTCCTGAGGTGGATCAAGCACTGACCGTCGCCTGGAACTACACCATCAGCCCTACTCTCGTAAACGAATTGCGCGGGGGATTTAGCCTGAGCCACCAGTCATCCAGGTACGGAATTACCGCCCAACAATCCGCCAACGAGCTAGGTCTGACAGGTTTGCCGCAAGTTCCACCGGCAGGCGCGGACATCGTTCCCCAATTCGTCATTGCCGGGTTTGCACCCCTTGGGCTTCAAAATGAGGATGCCAACCAGGGCACCAAGCAAATATTGGAAACACTGACCTGGACGAAAGGAAAACACACCATCAAGTTTGGAGCCGATTACCGTCGTCTCCACGCCTTTTTCGACGCCGTGTTTTATAACGATCTGGAAGGCAGCTATACCTTTAACGGATCGGTGATGAGTGCGTTGCTTGGTCCCGGCGCTGGCACTCCTTTGGCGTCCTTTCTCCTGGGTTACCCAGACAACAGCACCATCGCCACCAATCTGTTGTGTTGCACTTTCGGAATGGCCCAACACTACGCCGCCTTCGTGCAGGACGATTACAAGGTTTCCAAGACTCTGACGCTCAATTACGGACTTCGCTATGAATACCATCCGACGTTCCGCGACAAGTACAACAACGTGTCGAATATCGATCTCAATCACATCAGCACGGTGAACGGGCAGACCGTGCGCGGCGCGGTGATCGTCCCGGGTCCGGGTACGTTGAGCACTATCGATCCTGGCTTTGCGGCATCGATCTACCCCACGCCGATCGTCACTGCCCAGTCGATTGGTGACCCGCCGGCGCTGCGATACTCCCAAAAGACGGACTTCGCTCCGCGCATTGGATTCGCCTGGCGGCTTTTCGGAAACGACAAGACGGTTTTGCGCGGAGGCTACGGCAAATACATTGAGGCTTTGATGAGTACAGCGGCGCTCAGCGCGTGGGCCACGCAATCGAGCGATGTGGGCTTCTTTAACAACTCGATCGGCGCGAACGGCAAACCGACTTACCAGTTGCCTTATTCCTGGCCCTCCAACATCGCGCAACCCGGATCCCAAAGCTTCTTCCAGGTGACCGATCTGCACTACAAGGACCCCTACGTTCAGGAATGGAATCTCACCCTCGAGCGGGATCTGGGCGCGGGGTTCGGTTTTCGCGCGTCTTACGACGGAAACCACTCCAGGAATCTTGGAACCAGTATGAATATCAATCAGCCTCGTCCGAACACAATCGGATTCAGCAATATTCCTCAATCGAGTTACCCGTATCCGCTGTGGGAGGAGATCTACTACAACACCAACTATGGCTTCGGCAACTACAATGCGATGACGATAGCGGTGCAAAAGCGCCTGTCGCACGGCCTGCAATTGCAAAGCAGCTATATCTATGCGCGGAATCTGTCTAATCTAGAAGGGAACCCCGCTAGCCCGGCGGGCGGTTTCGCCGGAGAATATGGCGGGCAAATTTCCAATCCCTACCAACCGGGCATTGACTACGGGAATGTCAATTTCACACGCCGGCAGCGCTTCCTGACTACTTTTCTTTACGACTTGCCGTTCGGCAAAGGAAAGATGCTGCTGAACAGCGCTAACGGGCTGTTGGATCGGGTAGTGGGTGGATGGGAACTCGCAGGCGTGCTGCTGTTTCAAAGCGGCCCGTTCATGACGGTCTCTCAGCTCAACGATCCCTGTGGTTGCGGCTTCAACGTCTTCTCCTCCACCGGGGGCCGAGCGGACACGGTCGCAGGAGTCAGTCCCTACGCTGGGCAATCGATCGCCCAGTGGATCAATCCGGCTGCTTTCGCAACCCCGCCTAACGCGATTGGCCGCTTCGGAGACTCAGAGGCGGGCGGTGTAGTGGGACCAGGCACTGAGGCGGTATCCATGTCTCTCATCAAGAGCATCCCGATCAAGGAGTCCGTTCGCGCTCAAGTGGGAGTGCAAGTCGCTAATTTGTTCAACCATCCGAACTTTGCACCGCCCTCCGTGCTGACGGAGGGAGTTGCCGGATTCGGGGCACTCACTGCTCTGCAAACGGCCGAAGGAGCTGGGCCGCGGCAAATCCAGTTGACCGCGCGCATCACATTCTAGTGCAGCTCCTTCTAGTGAGGCTTCTTTCAGTGCAACCCTGATTCGTCGACGAGCGCGCTAGTGGCTGTGTGAGTGCGAGTGGGGAACCGGCCTGTCGCGCAGGTCCCCGGCGGTCACCACTTTGTGCCGCGCCTCCGCTGGCAGGGTCATCTTCTCTTCCACCCAAGCCTTGAGTTCGGGAACGCCCACGCCCGCGCGCAGATTCGTGAATAGGAACGGCCGGTCGCCGCGCATCTTGCGCGTGTCGCGCTCCATCACTTCGAGCGAAGCTCCCACGTAGGGCGCGAGATCGATCTTATTGATCACCAGAAGATCGGAGCGGATGATTCCGGGTCCGCCTTTACGCGGGATTTTATCTCCGCCAGCCACATCGATGACGTAGATGGCAACGTCGACCAACTCCGGGCTGAACGCCGCCGCGAGATTGTCGCCGCCGCTCTCGATGAAGACCAGCTCCAGGCCCGCGTGCGCCCGCTCCAAATCCTCGATGGCTTCCAGGTTCATGGACGCGTCTTCCCGGATAGCGGAGTGCGGGCAGCCGCCGGTTTCGACACCCGTTACCCGCTCGGGCGGCAAGATACCTTGACGCACCAGAAATTCGGCGTCTTCGCGTGTGTAGATATCGTTGGTGACGACGGCCAGGTTGACCGCCGGCCATAAACTCTGGCTCAGCACGTGAACCAGCGCGGTCTTCCCGCTGCCCACTGGTCCGGCGACGCCAATGCGAAAAGCGCGATGTGTGTGATTGTGGCTCATGATTCAAAATAGAAAAGCTTAGAAAAGGAAATATCGCTGCGCTAGCGGCAGAACGCTGGCGGGCTCACAGGTGAGCAGCTCACCGTCGGCGCGAACTTCGTAGGTCTCCGGATCCACTTCGATGCGGGGTGTCGCGGAATTGTGAAGCATGTCGGCCTTTCCGATCTTCCGGCAATTTTGCACCGGGACCAGACGTTTGCCGAGCCCGAGCTTCTCAACCTGAGGAAATGAAGCACTCGATATGAAGGTGGCCGCGATCGCTTGGGGCGCGGCGCCGAACGATCCGAACATCGGGCGATAGAGTACCGGCTGCGGCGTCGGAATGGAGGCGTTCGCGTCGCCCATGACGCTCCAGGCGATGAAACCACCCTTGATCACCATTTCCGGTTTGACGCCGAAGAACGCTGGGTTCCACAGCACCAGGTCCGCCAGCTTGCCAGGTTCTATGGAGCCTACCTCGTTCGAGATGCCGTGCGCAATGGCCGGGTTGATGGTGTACTTGGCAATGTAACGCTTGATGCGTCCGTTGTCGTTGCGCGACGAATCACCCGGCAGAGCGCCGCGCTGCACCTTCATCTTGTGCGCAGTCTGCCAGGTGCGCGTAACCACTTCGCCTATGCGTCCCATGGCTTGCGAATCGCTGGACATCATGCTGATGACGCCCAAATCGTGCAGGATGTCTTCGGCCGCGATGGTCTCTTGCCGGATGCGGCTTTCGGCGAACGCAACATCTTCGGGAACCTGTGGATTCAGATGATGGCAGACCATCAGCATGTCCAGATGCTCGGCGATGGTGTTTACCGTCAAAGGGCGTGTGGGGTTGGTGGAGGATGGGAGAATATTCGGCAATCCGGCGATCTTGATAATGTCCGGCGCGTGGCCGCCGCCTGCGCCCTCCGTGTGGTAGGTGTGAATGGTTCGCCCGCCAATGGCGGCGATGGTGTCGTCGACGAATCCTGCTTCGTTCAGCGTGTCGGTGTGGATCGCCACCTGGATATCGAATTCGTCGGCCACGCGCAGGCAGGTATCGATGGCCGCCGGCGTGGTTCCCCAATCCTCATGCAGTTTCAGGCCGCAGACTCCGGCCAGAACCTGTTCCGCGAGAGGCTCGCGCGTGGCGGCATTTCCTTTGCCCAGAAATCCGAAGTTAACCGGCCACGCCTCGGCTGCGCGAAACATCTGTTCTAAGTTCCAGCGGCCCGGCATGCACGTGGTTGCATTGGTCCCGGTGGCGGGGCCCGTTCCGCCGCCCAGCATGCTGGTGGTGCCATTCGATAGCGCTTCGTAGATCTGCTGCGGCGAGATGAAATGGATATGGCTGTCAATGGCGCCGGCGGTCAGGATCTTGTTTTCGCCCGCGATCACTTCGGTGGAGGCGCCCACTACCAGATCGGGATCGACGCCGTCCTGCGTATCCGGATTTCCGGCCTTTCCGATTTTCACGATGCGGCCGTTCCGGACTCCGACATCGGCCTTCACAATGCCCCAATGATCGATGATCAACGCGTTGGTGATCACCAGGTCCAGCGCGCCATGCTCAGCCTCGCGCGTGGCCGTGGAGCTTTGGCCCATCCCGTCGCGAATTACCTTGCCGCCGCCGAAGGTGATCTCGTCGCCGTAGACGGCGTAGTCCTGCTCCACTTCCGCGATCAATTCGGTGTCGGCCAGACGAACGCGATCGCCCTGGGTGGGTCCGTACAGATCGGCGTAGGTGCGGCGCGGGATCTTGACGCTCATTTCTTCAGCTCTCCATTCACCTTCGCGTTGTGTCCGTACACGGCGCGGCCACCAGCCAACGCGACCAGCGAAATTTCCTTTTCCTCGCCCGGCTCAAATCGGATGGCCGTGCCGGCGGCGATGTCCAACCGCATACCGTAGGCGGCTGCGCGGTCGAAATCGAGCGCGGAATTCACTTCGAAGAAGTGATAGTGGCTGCCAACCTGCACCGGCCGATCACCGCGGTTGCTCACCACAACCTGTGCCGTGGCGCGTCCGGCATTCAACTCCAACTCATCGCTATCGAGAAAGTATTCGCCGGGGTACCCGAAGTGATGCAAAGCGGTCTCTCCTATTGAATCGGATCGTGGATGGTCACCAGCTTGGTGCCGTCGGGGAAGGTGGCTTCCACTTGCACTTCGTGGATCATCTCGGCGACGCCATCCATGACGTCCTCGCGTTTGAGAATGGAGCCGCCGGAGCCCATGATATCCGCGACGCTCTTGCCGTCGCGAGCGGCTTCGAGGATCTCCGCCGAGAGGATCGCCATGGCCTCCGGATAATTCAGTTTCAGGCCGCGCGCGCGTCGCTTCCTGGCCAACTCGGATGCGACGAAGATCATGAGCTTTTCCTGCTCGCGCGGGGTCAGATGCACCGGCTATCCTCCTCGGTCAAAAAAAAGTCAGTGAACTTTGCGGGGCAGCGTGGCGACTCGGCCACAAAGAATCCACTTGGCGGCTTTCCAAAATTCGACCAGTCCGCTTGCCAGAGCGCGCCCACCGATCGCGACGCCACGGATCACTAGGCCATGCGCCCTGAGCGAGGTCACCCCCCATAATATCTCAGAGCCGGTAAGTTGGTCGGCGACCACTTGCATCTTTGATTCGAACGCCTTCCAATAGCTGGCCGGCTCGCCCGCGCGACAAACATAGCACGAAGCAAAATGGCGAAAAGGTCCGAGCCTTGCGATGGAATCCAGGCGTTGAACCAGCGGCGTCAAGGTCCATCGTTCAATCGCGATGGGCTGATTGTCCGCGATCAGCTCGAAGCGCGAAGTAAGGGATTCGAAGCGGAAGATTTCATCCGACGCTTCGCGGCCCGGCGCCACGCGATCCCACCAGATCAGCGAACCGCCGCGGTCTAGTTCTACGCGCGCGGTTTGATCGAACCGGGAGCCGGCAAACGGGATGAGCTGATCGGGCAAATATTCCAGGTACGCGTCGGATGCCACGCTCACACGCATGCTCTGCGAAGCCCGGCAATCGGGCGTTCGGCTGCGATATACACGTGTGGCGCCGGTAGAAGTTACTTGCGCTTGCGCACCCGGCCCGACCTGCACTTCAAAGGAAAGCGAATCTCGGTCGAGTATGCCGCCCGAAACATTGTGGACGTGCGCCAGCGTCTCGCCAGACGCGGTACGAAAACCGCGCACCACACGCCAGGGTGGCTGCTGCTCGAGAACTCGAAGAATGGTTCCACCGCCGGCGTCCGCTTCAAAAGCCAAACGGAGATTCGAAGATTGAGCCATGCTTCAACTCATGAACAGGCGCGTATAGAGTGTGGCATGGCGCGCGGAGGCAACATCCAGGAGAGGCGTGAAAGAACTTGCCTGTGCCGGCTCTCTCCTGCGCTCGACGGCGGCGAGAATAGCGGGCTTCAAGTCCCAAATAATCTGGTGCGCTTGCGTTTGTCCCAGAGGCAATAGTCGCTGGCACGCAGAAACCAGCGCAGTCATCGATTGCTGCAGATAAGCCGCGGCAGCGGTTGCAGGCTCAATACCGAAGACGCCCGCAACCAGGCCGAAGCAGGCCGCCAAATGAGCCTCCGCGCCGGAAGCAGACGCTCGGAGCAGGACTTCGTCGCCCGAGATAATCGCGGCCAGCCGCAGAAATCTCCTCCCCATCGCGGCGGAGCCATCACGCGACTCTCGCGCCAGTTTGCGCGCGCCGAGCTCGGCATTCCATCGCAGCCAGTGGTCAATGCTCTGGCATCCGCAACTAGCCGCGCAGTACGAGGCTTCCAGGGTTCCTGCTTCTTCCAGATAATCCTGTAAGAATGTCGCCAGGCTTTCCGTGGTGAGGAGTCCCGCTTCCACCAGCGTCTCGATGCCGAAGGAATGCGCGGCGCTCCCGATGGGAAAGGCGCTGTCGGCGAGTTGTTGAAGGCGCAGTAGCGGGAGCATCACGCGAACAGGCATTGCACGGCTTCGGGAAGGGAATCGGCCGCGGCCTCTTCATCCCAACCAAGTTCGGCGCGAACAACGTCGAAGAAGCCGCTGCGATTCACATCCTGACCTTGCAACCGGCTCGCCAGGATGTCCGCGGTGGCAATATTAGCGCTGGCGGCAACGTATCCGGCGTTCGAGATCAAATCGTAATTGCCCCAACGGCTGCGATACAAGCCTTTCCGATTCCATCGCACAGCTGAGTAAAGCGCTTCATTGATTCCGCTGAGCGGGAAATGCGAGCTGTAGAGTTTCGCCAGATTGCAGCAGACACGCGCCAGGTAGGTGATGTTCGGTCCATGCCAGGCCGATCGCAACGGATCGGGGATCAGTCCAAACAGATTGGAAATGGCCAGCCGCGTTGGACCCTTGAATTTCGCGTAACTGATCATCGGACAGCCGCTGTAATCGAGCAGCGCTCGAGGAATGTAACTGCACGGATCGACGTCTCCTCCCTCATCCCAGTATGCTTCGGTGACATTGACGTATTGCGCATCGCGGGCGGCCATCACATCCGCCAGACCGGTCCGGCGCAGATATTCGGCATCCTGCTGGCGAATCCAGGCGCGATGCTCGCGAGCCTGGGTTTCCCAATCGAAGCCGGCATTTCCAAGATTCTTCGAGGAGGTGTGGCCTTCGAGAATGATGGCTCGGGTGGGCAGGGCACTGAGCAAAAGATCGAGCGCCGCCGGATCGGTGTAGGTTCCTGTTGCATAGCCATGCCAGGTGACTTTGATGAGGACGCGTTCGGGCTTGCCGGCCGGCAGGATTTGTTCCAGCACGCTCGACATCCGGCTGCAATCCGGCACCGACGCGACGACTCCAGCGCCGATGGACCACGCAGCTGCGTCAGGAGCGGAACCTCGCTTCGGCGATGCGACACGAACGGCTTCCCGAGCGCGCTTTTCGTTCCACAAGCGTGTGATGCGCTGCGTGAGCCAGGCCGTGATCGCGGGATGATCGCCCGGGGGCTCAGCCATGCTCCAGGCGCCGGCTTCCGGATGCGTGCGCTGAAAATTTTCGAGAATCACCGCAGCGTAGTCGACGTGCTCGGTTTTCCCCAGAGTTTCTGGAAGGATGATCCAATGGAGCGGACGCGCGGCGCATTTCTCCAGCGTGTGGCTCAGGGTGTGACCCAGGAACGGTCGGGCATGCCGCACAAATCCAACTTCACCGGCGCCCAGGCCGAGTTGCTCCCAAATCAGGCGCATCAATCGATAACTGTTCGCGCGGCTGCCGGCATCGCCGTGGCCGCTGGCCGCGAGGATAAGACCGATTTGTTGGGGCGATCGAGCCTCCCGCGGAATCGCTCGTGCGGCTTGATCGGCAAGAGCCTGGACCACCAAGGGATGCGTGGGGTCCGCGTCGTCGTGATGAATGGTGAGTTCCGGGCAGGCTCGCCGGGCCTCAGCGATCGCATGTCCAAGAGCCTCGCGTTGGAGGAGATTGAAATCGAGAGCCGTAGGCAGAACAAAGATCTCGCCCTGGTCCTGGCGAGAAAACGCGACCGGTAATGACTCGATGGACGCCAGGTCGATAGCGGGGCGGAAACCGAGAATGGGCTCGCATGCCGAGGTTAGCGCGTTCCCGTCCACGCAGTAATCATCTGTAACGAGGATGAAAGCTGGTGTCAGCGCAGTTTCCCGCCGATCCGGCCATGCTTCGTCATGGATGCCAGCACGTCCACCATGGCGCGCACGGCAACCAGCGCCGTGATATCGGAAATATCGTAGGGCGGCGAAACCTCAACCGCCTCCATCGCCGCGATGCCTTCCTTGGCGACGCCCTTCAAGATCGCGAGAGCTTCACGAGGCAGGAATCCGCCGGGCTCGGGCCAGCCGGTGCCGGGAACAAAGCCTGCATCCACGGAGTCCACATCGAAGGAGAGATAAACCGCGCTGGCGCCTTTCCACGCCACTTCCAGCGCGATCTCGATGGTTTTGTCGATGCCGATGCGCTCGATATCTTGAATGGTCAGTACCGTCGATCCACGCTCGCGGCCTTTTTTCACCCCCGGCCGCGGCACTTGCCACCCCCCGATTCCCACTTGCACCAGATTCGTCGGCGGGCAATTCGGAATGTTGGTGGCGTGGAACCAAGGACAAGTGTGCATGATCTCGTCCATGTCTTTTTCCTGGGTATCGATGTGGCGATCCAAATGGATAATTCCGACCTTGCCTTCCACGCACTGAGCTACGCCGCGCGCGCAAGGGAAGCCGATAGAGTGGTCGCCGCCCATGATCATAGGCAGCGTTCCTTGCGACAGGATATGCGCGACGCCCTTGGTGATCTGGTCGTGGCTCTTGGTTATATTCGCGGGACAAAAAATATCGCCGACGTCGCACATCTTGAGCGATTCGCGCAGGTCCACGCCCAGTTCGAAATTGTAAGTAGTGTAGAGCGACGAAATGCGCCGGATGCCCTGCGGGCCAAACCGCGTGCCGGCGCGATAGGTGGTGCCGATGTCGAACGGAACGCCGACAAAAGCCACATCGTACTCGCCCACCTTGCGCACGTCCTCCAGGTATGGCGTTTTCAGGAACGTGTTGATACCGGACCAGTGCGGCAGTTCGCCGCGCTGAAAACAACTGATCTCAGTCTTGTCCTCAATGGAATCGACGCACTCCAGGCCGAATTCCTTGCCGCGCCGGACTTCGGCTTCCCATTGTCTGGATGGAATTTTGCCTTCGTCGAGAAGGGCTTTCATCCCTTCCAATTCCGGCAGTTTCACTTCTCTGGTGTGTTCCCGATGCTTCGGGGCATGGCTCTTGTAAAAAGACATTGACCTTGATTTTACTCGCTAACCTTTCTCGCGTGGGTGTTACGCTTCTGGGGCGCCGGGCTGTTCGTCGTCCTCCGCGCTGCCGCTCGGGAAAGTAGTCTCTTCGATGCTGCGGACGTGAGCGGCGATCTCAAGTTCGTCGGTAGTGTCGGGTAGCGGGAGATCCAGGACGACGTTCGCGCCGTCATCCTCGCCGGAGGTACGCCCCAGCGCGATGACGCGCGTTGCTAGAACCACGGCTTCTCGCGGGTTGTGAGTTACGAAGAGAATTGTGGTGCCAGTCTCTCGCCACAGGTCTTTAATCAGCCGCTGCATTCCCGCGCGAGTGCCCGGATCGAGAGCGCTGAAGGCCTCATCCATCAGCAGAATCTTGGGCCGCATGATGAGCGCTTGCGCGATGGCCACCCGCTGCTGCATGCCACCGGAAAGCTGATGCGGGTATTTGGCGGCGTCCGATTCGCGCAGACCCATGCGACGCAAGTAGCCGATTGCCTCTAGTTGAAATTCTTGGCGGCGGACCCGGCGGGCGGGCGACAAGCTTCCGAAAATCCCGACCTCGGTGACTTCGAGCCCGAACGTTATATTCTCAAGCACTGTGCGATCGGGAAAGAGAGAATACTTCTGCGGCACATACCCGCAGCGGCGATCCGGCTGTTTGCGCGCGCTCCCCTCCACCAGAACCTGGCCCTGGCACGGCATCTCTTCGGCCAGCACCAGCCGCAACAACGTCGACTTTCCACAGCCCGTTTGTCCGACGATAGAAATGAACTCGCCCGGCTGGATATCGATGTTGACGCCGTTCAGGATCCGCTTGGGGGGCTTGCCTCGCTGGCCATACTCCACCACGACATCCTGAATGCGAATCATGGCATGAGATTCCAGACTGGCTGGATCGGCCACCTTGTCCACAACCATTCGTGCGGTCGCCACAGCCGCTTACGCCTCCTGAAACCAGGGATGCAGCTTGCGGTTCATGGTTCGCATCCCAAAATCGATCAAGAAGAGCAGCAACGCCACCCAAAGAACGTACGGGATGATGGTGTCCATCCCCATGTGGCGGCGAAGCAGAGCGATGCGATACGCCAATCCGTCCTGGGACGCGATCATTTCGCCGGCGAACAGAAAGAGCATCACCGCTTTCAAATTGAGCCGGATGCTATTCAACACGCGCGGCCAGATTTGTTTGAGGACTATGCGATAGGTGATGGAAAAATCGCCCGCGCCCAGCGTGAAGCCCTTTACGATCTGCTCCTTTGGAACGCCGCGCGTGAGGTTGAACGCGTCCAGGATGATGGTAGGCGCCACTCCTACCACGATCAACATTACCTTCGCCAGTTCGTCGATCCCGAATGCGATGAATAGAATGGGCAGCAGGGAAAGCGCGACGATCTTGTCAAAGAACAGAACGAATCGCAGGAAGAACGAACCGACATAAGGGAACATGCCCATGTGGAGCCCGAGCAGAACCGCGGGAAACAGCAGCGCCATGCTGATCAGAAACCGGCGGCCCGTGGCCAGGGTGTCCTTCCACAGCATGCTCTGGCGAACCTTGGTCACCAGGGATTCGCGATCGGCATTGGCCGCAACCTCGTCGTCTTCCGCCGGTTTCAGAGTGGCGTCGGCGAACGCCTGACTCATTTGACGCAAGGTGGGCATCACGCGATCGTCCGGATTCTCGATATGCCGGCCGCGGGAAACCCAGAAGTAACTCACCACGCCAATTGCGAACAGGAACCATGAGAGAATCCAGACCGTGGTGCGCGAGGGCTGCGCATGAATCTGGAGGATGCTCACAGCTTCCCCGCCGCGGCCAGTTCCATATAGGATGCGTCGAAGCGCAAACGCACGCGTTCCTTTTTGCCCTGGATGGCGCCATCCGGGAAGCGGATAGCCACATCGTCGGGGGAAGTGGTTTTGTCACCCAGCAGCCCATGCGTGAAGCAAAATTGCCGGACCAGCTCCATGGTCTTTTTTAGCTGATCCGATTTCGTCATCTCCAGCGCCGAGGGCGCGGTGTAGAAAAGATGCGTGGTGGCCAGCTGCTCTTTATAGGATGCCAGCGTGTCTTCGGATACTTCGGCGATGGCCGACAACACCTTGTCGCCATCCGGACCCGGCTTGGCCATCTGGGTGGTCAGTTCGTACCAGGCGCCGGCAATCGCTTTAGCGAAACGCTGCCCGGAGCCGTCCGGCCGGTTGAGCACTTCGGTTCGCACCACCATCAGGTCCAGAATTTCGCCTGGGATCTTCGAAGAATCGAAAATCTTGGTGATGCCTTTGCCTTTGAGGATCTGCGAGACCAGCGGCTTCCAGGTGACGGCCACGTCCTGGCTTTGGTCGCTCAAGAACGCCCCCGCGAGATCGGAATCCGAGGTGTTCACGTATTTCACGCGCTTGAGTTCGCCCGTGAGATTGTTGAGAGCCATACCGCGCTCGAACAAGTATTGGGAAACCGTTTTCTCCACCAGCAGTACGCGCTTGCCAGGAATCTGGGCCAGCGTCAGATTGTGGCGCACCAGCACCGCGTCGTTGCCGTTGGAATAATCGCCCACGATGATGGACGTGGTGTCCACGCCGGCGGCCGCGGGCATGTCGAGCGCTTCCATATTGGTCATCGCGCAGGCGTCGATGTTCTTGGCCACGAAAGCGTCGAGCGACGGAGCGTAGTCGAAGCGCTGCACCTTGATGGCGACGCCGTACTTATCCGCCCATTTTTTCAACAGACCGGACTTCGCCATGTACTGGTAGGGGTCCCAGCCAACGTAGACCGACCATCCAAGCGTGAAGGAGGGAGCGCTTCCTGCCGCGCCGAGTGAGCCAGAGAGCAGAAAAAATGCGGATAAGCTAAGTAAAAGTTTTCGCATGTAACCGTCCGTGCAGTAGGGCACTAGAGGGCGACATGGCCGTTTAGACACCTCAGTATATCGCAATAAAACGGATTGAAACCGGCGCTCGCTTTGTCGTTCTCATGCTTGTCCTTTTCACCATGCAGCGCTTTCTCAATTGCGACGGCGAGCTCCGGGGAATCCGGCGTCACATCCGGCTCGAAGCGCTCTACGACCTTGCCTTCCCGGTCCACCAGGAATTTCGTAAAGTTCCAACGAATGGGTCCGCCGGTGGTAGCGTTGGCCGTCTTGTCGGTCAGGAACTGATAAAGCGGCGCCATGTGTTCGCCGGCCAGGGAGATCTTCGCAAAGAGCGGGAACGTGGTCTTGTACTTTTCAGCCACGAACTTCTTGATTTCGTCGTTGCCGCCCGGCTCTTCCTTGCCGAAGTCGTCGCTGGGGAACGCGAGAATTACCAGGCCTTGATCTTTGTATTTCTGGTACAGCCCTTCCAGATTCTGATACTGTTCGGTGAAGGTGCTGTGGCTCGCAACGTTGACGATCAGCAGCACCTTGCCGCGATAAGACGCGAGCGGAACCGGTTTGCCGTCGATGGAGAGCGGAATAAAATCCAGAACCGTTGTGGCGCGCAGGAGCACGCCACTCACGGCGAGGAGCAGAAGAGCGGTTGCTGCGCTCCTAGAATTCATAGCGTAAAGCGAACTGCATCTCGCGCGGTGGCATGGTGCTTTGATATTCGCCGAACTGGCTGGGATTTTGCAATGAGAGGCTGGGCTGAATAAAGTTCACGTTGTTGAACGCATTGTAGGCTTCAGCGCGGAACTGGATGCTGTGACCTTCCCAGGGCAGCGGGAACGATTTGGCAACTGCGAAATCGAAGTTCTTCATTCCCGCCAGCCGGACCAGCGCTCGAGTTCCCGCCGCCGAGCCCGGCCAGGAGTCCGCGAAACTGTTCGCCGCGTTTATGTTGGCGAACACGCCCGGGTTGCCGTTGTTGTCGTAGCCATTCGTTACCTTGTAGGCTCCCGTTGGAATCGCGAGAGTGCCTTGCCAGTAATTCACGTCCCAGGTTTGATTGCCTTGAACCACGCTAGGCAATCCGCTCGCAAACCGAGCGATGCTCGAAACCTGCCAGCCGCCGAAGATTTCATTCGCCCATCCTGGTGCATTATTCCAGAACGGCTTGCCCTTGCCGACCGGCAATTCGTACACCACGTCAATATTCGCCTGATTGCGGATGTCGAAATCGGACGAGCCGCGGAATTGGCCCGGGTTGAAAATATTCTGGATCACCGCGCCATCCTGGCCCGAAGAACCCTCCGCGGCCGACGCGTTGTCGATGGAATGTGAAAGAGTGTAGTTGAAATCGAAGGAGAGCCCCGAACTGAAGGCCCGCCGGAGGCTCACCGTCCCGGCGTCGTAATTGGCGTCGCCTGCGTTCATCCAAGTCGGCATCGAACTCCCTTGTGGTGCGAAGAAAGTGTAGCAGCCGAACTTCGTCGCGCAGGCGTTAGGAACAAATTGGCCGACAATTCTGTCAGATGCGTGCAGCATGTCCAAATAGCTGCCTCCGTAATTGCCGTAAATGCCGTAGAAGTAGTAGGCCGAGGTGCTGCCCTTGAAGATGCTCGAGTAGTTTACGCCCGGGAACATATCCTGTATGTACTTACTGTTGGGGATTAGAGAGGGGTTGGCCGCCACCATATTCGCGATGGTTGCAGGACTACAATTTTGGGTTGTTACGCCGGTGGAAGCGCAGATGTTGTTGAAATCCTGACGCAGCCCGGTCATGGCTTGCAGCCAAGTCTGGCCCGACCCTGGATCGTACAGATTTTCAAGCGGCGTGTAGACGTCGCCTTGTAGCAGCAGCTTACGCGAGAGCCGGCCGGCATAGGAAACCTCCAGCGTCAGCTTGCCTGGAATCTGGCGCGCGAACGAAGCGTTCAGTAGGATTGAATACGGCGACTTCAAGTCCGGATAGATCCCCTGGAACTCGCCGACGATTCCGTTGACATCCGGAGGTGTATAGGGGAAACCGGTGGTCGGAGCGGCCGGAAAAGCCGGAATCGTCCCGTTATAACGCGGTGAAGTGCTGTACGTGTAAGACACGGGGTTGTTCAGCGTCGTCGCCAACCCGAACGAACCGAACTGGTCGAACTCGGTGATCAGTTCACTGCCGAAACGATCGTAGAGCATCGCGCCGCCGGCACGGAAGACGCCACCGTTTCCAAAAATCGCTTGCAGCAGACCGCCCCTATCCTTCGGACTGTACGCTAACGAGAACCGCGGACCGAAGTTGTTATCGTCTGGGTTGTACCAACTCGACTTGCCGTTCACCGGACCATTCGGACTGTAGCTCAGAATCGCATTGGGCATGGCGTTGGACGGAACGCCGATCGATCCCAGATAATCGCGCTGTGCGAAGTATTGATTCAGCCCGATATTAGGCGCCACTTGCAAGCCGTTCGCCTCATATGGCGGCGGATCATTGGTATATCGCAAGCCAAACGTAAGCGTCAATTCGCGGGTCGCGCGCCACTGATCGCTCACGAATCCTTCGTACTCGCGCATCGCGAACGCGCGCGCGTCGGGCGCTCCCTGCGGCAGCAACGTGCCGCCTTTTCCCACCTGATAGGTGATCTGCTCGTTGTTCACCAGCCCCAGCAAAATGCCCAGCGCCGACGCGTCGGCGTATGTGTTGGCGAGCCCGAACGTGGCATTGCCGGTTTGCTTCACCATGTAGTTGGTGAGATCGGTATAGATATCCTCACCTAGCCCGACCGCCACATTCGCGCTGAACCCATAAGTGGGATACGAGTTAGCGTAGGTGAACTTGTTGTTCGTCATGATCCGGAAATTGATGCCGGTAGTGATGGTGTGTTTACCTTTTGTCCAGGTGAGTGTGTCCACGACATTCTGGACGGGCAAAATACGGCCGTTGCCGCGCGCGGCGAAGTTCTGCAACTCATCGAGAGGGGCTAGCGAGAAGCTGTCGCCGGTTGTTCCTGAGTAGGCCAAGCCTTGGCGAGTATAGCCGTAAACCAGGCTGTTGATCAGGGTGGGAGTCAAAATCGCGGTATACGTCGCCGCAATCCCTTTGCTGTTGTTCAGCAGTTCGCTGGCAGCACCTTGGCCAGGAAATTGCGCCAATGCGCTGGGCTGATCCTGATTCGAGTTCGACAACGTGCCACGCACCGAAAGTGTGTGCTTACCGGCGCTGTCGAGAATGAAATCCATCTTGCCCACGTAAGCGCGATTGTCCAATGCGTCCGGCGCGTTGAAGCGATAACCGGTGAAATTCAAGCCGCCGTCGGAGGGGCCCGAGTTGCCGCCGCCTCCATAATTTGGGTCGTTGCCCACCGGGTATTGATTCAGAATGTTCAGGTAGCCTTGACTCACGCCGATGTGCAAAGGATCCACTTGTTGGATCTGCGCTGGAGTGAGCGTATAAACATTATCGTTGGTGTCCGCAAAAGTGAGAATGCCTTGTCTCAGGTTTTGGCTAGGCACCAGACGCTCAACCGCCGCGGCGCTTGCGTCAATCCGGCGCTCATAGTTGAAGAAATAGAAAGCGCGGTCTTTCTTAATCCGGCCGCCGAGTGAGGCGCCAAATTGGTTGCGGTTCAGCGCTGTCACTGGAACGCCGTCGCGATCGTTGAACCAGGTGTTGGCCGCGGTAATCGTGTTCCGATTGTATTCGTAGGCCGAACCGTGCAATTGATTCGTTCCGCTCTTGGTGATCAGTACTACCTGTCCGCCGGACGACCGGCCTTCGTCGGCGCCCTGGCCTGCCACCGTGACGCGAAATTCCTGTACGGAATCCAGTGGAATCGGCAACACGGAATTGAAGCCCGAAATGCCTACCTGGCCGCTGGCATTGGAACCCTGCTGAGATCCAACGTCGGCTTGCCCGCCGATACCCGAGTTCTCGTTGTCGTTTACGTCCACGCCGTCCAAGATGATGTTGTTCTGATCGCGGCGCGATCCCATCACTTCGCCAGTCGACGTCACGCCCGGCTGCAGACTCAGCAATTCGACGACGTTGCGCGTGTCGAGCGGCAACTGCCGGATGGAGTGCTCGGTGAAGGCATTGCCGACCGAGGCGTCCGAGGTGCTGACCAGCGAAGTTTCAGCCGTCACGTTCACTGTTTGACCGGTGGTGCCTATTTCCAGTTCCAAATTGAGGGTGGCCGGAACGTTGATCTGCAAGACCACGTGCTCGCGCGTGGCCGTCGAAAAACCGGGCTTGGAAACAGTGAGAGTATACTCGCCCGGCATCATCTGGAGGAATTGGTAATCTCCTGAGTTGTCCGAAATTACTTGCCGGGAAGTTCCAGTACCGGCGCTGACCAGTGCCACTACCGCGCCCGGTATCACGGCGTTCTGCGCATCCGTGATGACGCCATGCAGAGAGCTGCTGCTCTGCGCCTGGATCAGTGAGACCGCGGCCAGCAAGCCGACCCCGCTCAAGAGACTTCGCCAAGAACTCCGTACAAAAGTCCTCGTGAACATGTACCTCTCCTCCAAACTGAAGATTGAAAGTCGGCCAACTGAAAGATTGAAAGTCGACACGGAGCGACAGGCTCAGGGGCGCCAACATGGCGAGAGGGGCCGCGAAGCGATGCGGCGAACGGAACTCAGGCGAAGAGTTAATTCAAGCTGCGGGGTTGGTGCGGCGATAAGAAATCCGCACAGAAAAAACACTAAGAACTCAGGAACCCCACGCGGCAGTTTTCTAATTATCAACCCCGTTCAGAGCTCTGTCAAGAAGATCGTACTCGTTATTTTCTTCCTAAAAGTCCTAACAGGCTGCTGAAAAAGCCTTGGCAGACTAAAGTCCGCGCTACACGGGAATCGTAAACGGTTGACTGCACGTGTGGCGTAGGCGCTCTCGCCTGCGATCCTCGACGATTGAAAGGCTTTTCAGCAGCCTGCTAAACGTACGGCCACGTCTGTTGACGGGCCTTAGACGCTTTTCGGCCGTCGATCCTGCTGAGGCAAAAACGCTAAACCCAACTAAGCAATGATGTCGTGGATCACATTTCCGGCAACATCGGTTAACCGGAAATCCCGGCCGCTGTAGCGATAAGTCAGTTTGGTATGGTCGATGCCCATCAAATAGAGGATGGTTGCATGGAGGTCATGCACATGAACCCGTTTGTCGACGCCTTTCCAGCCGAAATCATCAGTAGTACCGTACGTCATGCCGCCCTTCACGCCGCCACCGGCCATCCAAACGGTGAAGCCGTGCGGATTATGATCGCGTCCGTTGTGCACTTGCCCGCCCATGAAACCGCTGCCAACTTCCACTACCGGGGTCCGGCCGAATTCGGATCCGCAGACGATCAGCGTCTCGTCCAATAGCCCACGCCCTTTCAAATCCTTGATGAGCGCGGCGAACGGCTGATCGGAATCCTTGCCGGTTTTGCGATGCAACTCGATGTCGAAGTGATGATCCCAGGGATCGCCCTTGGCGTAATACACCTGCACCATCCGGACCCCGCGCTCAATCAGGCGCGCCGCCGTCAGACATCCCCGGGCCGTGCTTCCTTCGCCGTAGAGCTTGATGGTGGCTTCGCTCTCTTTGCGAACATCGAAGACGTCGGGTGCTTCGGTCTGCATCCGGTAGGCTGTTTCCATGGATTGCAGCGTAGCGTCGAGCTGCGGATCGTCAGCGTGCTCCTGTTGCATCTGCAAGCGATCCAGCTTGTTCAGCAGATCCAGCTCGCTCTGCTGCTGCTTGAGATCGAACTTCTCGTTGCGGATGTTGGGAATCAGTTTTTCGGGATCGAACTTCTTGTCGCGGACATTATCGGAAATATACGTTCCCTGGTACATGGGAGGCAGGAAAGCCGAGTTCCAGAGCGGCGGCCCAACGGTGGTGGGCACCTCCGGGCATAGCACTACGAACCCGGGCAAATTCTTGTTCTCCGTGCCCAATCCATAAGTCAGCCACGCGCCCATGGACGGCCGTCCCGGCTGAATATGGCCGACGTTCATCATCAACAGGGAGGGCTCATGATTGGGGATGTCCGTATACATCGACTTGATGAGGCACATGTCGTCGATGCATTCGCCCAACTGCGGGAACACTTCGCTGACCTCGATTCCGCTCTGGCCGTACTTCTTGAACGAAAATGGCGACTGCATCAAGTTGCCGGTTTTGCGTTCGTGATCGGGGATCGCGCCGGGCAGCGGCTGCCCGTTGTATTTCTCCAGCATCGGCTTGTAATCGAAGGTGTCGATTTGCGATGCGCCGCCGTTCATGAACAGGAAAATGACGTGCTTGGCCTTGGGCTTGAAGTTGGGAATACGGGCGCTCGGGACCCCTTGAGGCGGAGCCGCATCGGCCTGGGCCAGCGATTCACCAATCAAGCTGGCGAAACTCAGCATGCCGAAGCCGCTTCCCATCCTGCACAATGCTTCGCGCCGCGAGAGCGGCTGGCGGGCCGGTAGATGCAACATCGTAGTCTCTGTCCTTCCTAAAACCGTCGCTCCCTTACGGTCGCGGCTCAGTTCACAAACTCGAATTCGTTTGAGCTCAACAACACGCGCGTGTATTCGTTCCAGGCCGTGGTCGGCTGCCCGGCCACTTGTTCTCCGGGCGCTTCCGGATGGGCCTGGAAAAAGTCTAGCCCGGCTTTCGTTTCCGCCTCGCTGGGCGGGCGGCCAAACAGCAGGCGATAAGCCTTCTGAATCCGTGCAGTATCGCTCGCTTTGTCAGAGCCGAGGGCTTCGTCATACACCCGCTTGGCGATCGTCTCGGCCTGCTTGTAAACGAAACTGCTGTTCATAAAATACAAACGTTGCAGCGGAACATTGGTGGTGAAGCGCTGTTCGGCGGTAAACGACGGATTGGGGTAATCGAACACCTGCAAAAAATTGTCCAGCCGATAACGGCTCACTTTGCAGTAGACCGTGCGGCGATAATTGTCGTCCGCAAAATCGGAGGATGGTCCGCCGGTCTTCTTCAGATCCAGAGCTCCCGATACGAACAGCAGCGAATCGCGAATGGCCTCGGCATCCAGGCGCTGCCGGTTCGCGCGCCAGTATAGCCGGTTGGCGCCATCTTTTTCAGCGTTCTCCGCCGACGCTTCCGTGCTGAGTTGATAAGTGGACGATAGCAAAATCTCGCGCTGCAGCTTCTTGATCGACATGCCGTTCTTGACGAAGTTCGCGGCCAGGTATTCGAGCAGCTCCGGATCGGAAGGCGGATCGCCCATCTTGCCGAAGTTATCGGGTGTTTCCACGATGCCAGATCCGAAGTGCCACTTCCAAACGCGGTTGGTGATCACGCGCGCGGCCAGGGGGCTGGTTGCAATCGCGTCGGCGAGTTCCAGACGGCCGCTGCCTTTGGAAAACGGCTTGCCATCGGGCGGCAACAAAACGGAAAGAAAACGTTCCGGCACCGGATCGCCCAGCGTGTGTGGGTTGCCACGCACGTTCAGGTGCATCTCTTTCAATTCCTTCGTGTCGCTGGCGCCATGCAGGAATGGATACGGGGCTTGGGCTTTCTTCAATGCCTCGATTTCGGCGCGCAGCGCAGTCAGATGCTCGCTGGTTTCCGCCGAAAAGTGCCGTTCCAGCGCCCAATCGCGCAGTGACAACAGACCTGGATCGGGACGCGTATCGCTTTCCGAATCCTGGTCGGCCCTGTAAACGTCCAGGTAAAGATTCGCGCGCTCCAGCGGCATGGTTTTCAACTCCAGGTCGCAGCCTGGGCAGAATTGATCGTTCGTCTCGAATTCGTTGGGATAAGAGTCCCGGCGCGGTTTCTTGCGAACCCCCGCCTTGGCCTTGATGATATCGTTCTCTTCTTTAAGCGCTGCCGCTTCCCTGGCCACCGCGAGAATCAACTTCTGGAAATTGTCGGCCAGGAACTGCGCCTGTTCCAGAGTGCCTCCGCTCTTCACCATGTCCTGCCAGTCACGCAGATAGGAATAATGCTTGGGCGGCTTGGCAAGGAACTTGATCCAACGGTCCAGCATCTCGGGATCCACTTTTTGATCCACCGCCGCTTCAGCCACCTTCTTCTTTGGTTCTCCCGTCACCTGCCATGCGGCGATCATATACTTGGAGGTCTTTTGCGCCAGAATCTCCGCGTACAGCTCGGATTGTTTCTCCATGAAGTCATCGAGAACCTCTTCCTTGTCGTCGATGACCTTTTGCTCTTGCTGCCATACCGCCATTTCGGCGGGAGACGTAGCGGGATACTCCTTATACGTGGTGTTAAGGAACACCGCCGCGAGCGAGTAGTAGTCTTTTTGCAGGATAGGATCGTATTTGTGATCGTGGCAGCGCGCGCAGGCCACGGTGAGCCCCAGCATTCCCCGCGTGACCATGTCGATTCGTTCGTTGCGTTCGTCGGCGCGGCCCTGCACCGGCTCCGCCTGATCCCACCACCAGGGGCCGGCGCCCAAGATGGAAGTGCCCGCGATATCCTTGTCGCGCAGCTTCGGATCCAAAAGGTCTCCCGCGAGTTGGGCCTTCAAAAACTCGCCATAGGGCATATCGTTGTTGAACGCCTGGATCACCCAGTCGCGATAGACGTATGCGCCCGAGAACGGCATGTAGCCTCGATCCTTGGGATCCAGGCCGCGCACGTCGTCTTCGGCATAGCGCGCCACATCCAGCCAATGCCGGCCCCAACGCTCGCCGTAGCGCGGCGATGCCAGCAGCCGGTCGACAAGCTTCTCATATGCGTTTGGCGATTTATCCGCGACGAAAGCGTCCACTTCTTCGGGCGTCGGCGGCAAGCCAATCAGGTCCAGAGTGACGCGGCGGATAAGAGCGCGCCGGTCCGCGGGAGCCACCGGCTTCATGCCTTTGGCTTCCAATTTGGCCAACACAAAATGATCGATATTCGTCTTTGCCCAGGATTTCTCTTTCACCACCGGAATAGCCGGGTCCTTTAACGGCTGGAAGGACCAAAACGCGCGCTGTTCGGCTGTGATCACTTTTCCGGGCGGTGCCGGCGCTGCGGCCGCCATCTTAGTTTCGGGCCACGGCGCGCCCATCTTTACCCAATCCGTGAGGGCTTGCACGTCGGCGGGTTTCAGCGTTCCGCCCTTCGGCATCTTGAGATCGCCCGTCTGCCGCACGGCTTGGATCAAAAGGCTTTTGTCGGGATCTCCCGGCATGAGCGCCGGGCCGGATTTGCCTCCTTGGAGCAGCCGCTCGCGAGAGTCGAGGCGCAGGCCGCCCATCTCGGCGGACGTATGACAGTCATAGCAATTCTCCGCCAAAACCGGCCGAATCTTGTTCTCGAAGAAGTCGGGACTCTGAGCAGATGACGGCGCGCTCGGCGAAGGCGCCTGGGCAAACGCGGAAACGGAGGCGAGTGCAGATAAGATGACGTATTTCATGTCAGAGACCCTTGGGATCTATCCTCCACACTTCATGAAATTCGTGATTGGAGAGCCATAACGAGCCGAGGCCCACTCGCAATGCATCGCCGCCTTTCCCAACGTACTGGGTGACCACGCGGTTCGTGGCGGGGTCGATCTTCGAAAGTGGCTTGCCGATGGCACTCACCCACACGGCGCCCTCTCCCACGGCAATATCGCCGCCTGCGCCGGGCACGCCAACTTCAATGGTTGCAGATACCTTGTTGGTGGCCGGGTCGATGCGCGATACACTGCCGTCGCCCTGATTGAGGGTCCAAACGCTGCCCAAACCGGTGGCCAGGAAGCGCGGCGCGGGCCCCACCGGAATCTTCGCGATTACTTTTTCGCTCTTCGCATCCACACGGGTAAGCAGATTGCCCTTGGTGCTGGTGATCCAAACGGAGCCAGCGTCGAACGCGGCAGTAAACGAACCCGGCGGTATGGGAATCTTCGAAACCACCTTATTAGTTGCCGGATCAATCCGGGAAAGAACCCCGGTGGCATCCGACGGCATCCAGATGCTGCCTGCGCCGGCCGTGATTCCGCCTTCGTCGTTCGCGACACCTGACGCGATGGAAGCGACGATTTTTTGCGTCTTCAAATCCACGCGCTCGACGGATCCGTCGCTGCAGATCGGCACCCACACGCTGCCGAAAGCGATGGCCAATCCGGAGCACGGCGTTTTTGCCACCGTAATCACCGCGCTTACTTTGTTGGTCGTTGCGTCGAGCTGGGAGATGTTATTCTTCGGGTTGTTCGAAATCCAGACACTGTCGCTAATTGCCACCCAGTCCGGCGATCCGGGAATGGAAAACTTAGCGATTGCATGCAGCTCGGACATGGGGTGCTGGACGGATTTCAGACCCGGCCCATCGGCGTGACTGGCACCCATCGCGGTAGCGGCGAATAAGTAGAAAAGCCGATCGATCTTCATTGATAAAAAGAATCTTTCGACGTGGAGGGATATCGGAATCGGCAGCCATGGCCAACTCGTCTCATCAGTCTATCTTATTATCGCAACGTTGGCAAAGCTCCCGCTTGCAGGCGTTTCGTTGAATTGGTAACAAAATCGCCTTCGACGAGCCGTCAACTTGCTCTTCCTCCACCTAAACTCGTACCGTGGGATTGGAGGCACTACCGAAACGGATGCCCTCGAAATCCGAGGAAAGTACCCCGCCGTTCTGGCTGTGGCCCAACCTGCTGAGTTTGGATGCCCCACTGGTAGCCGTGCTCTGGCAGGGCTTCCTGGCTTACCGTTTTTCGCTGCCTTTGCGGCCTCCCGCGCGGCTGGTGCTGGGTCTGACGGTCTGGGCCATCTATCTATTGGACCGCCTTCTTGACGCCCGCAACCCGCCATCGCTGTGCGAACCCGCCCGTCATCGCTACTATCGCCGGCATTCCAAACTCATGGCGACGTTACTGGCCCTGGTTCTTGTGGCCGACGGTTGGATTGCGATCTTGCGGCTGCGGCCGGCCATTCTGCGCGAAGGATTGATTCCACTGGTTGGCGTCCTCGCCTACCTGGCAACCATCCATGTTGCGGGCCAGGCATCGAAGTTTCCGAAGGCGAAGATTCCGAAGGAAATCGCGGCCGCAATTCTATTCACAGCGGGGACTTTTCTAACGGCCTGGGCCACGCTTCCGTGCTCCAACCTCGCCTGGGCCGCCTTGGCATTTTTTGTCTTGTGCCTGGCGAACATCATTGCGATTGAAGCCTGGGAGTGGCGCGAGTTGCGCGCTACTGTTCCGCATCCGTTCACGCGCTGGCTGGCGCGAACTTATCTATTCTGGGTCCCTGCGGCAGTGATTTTGTGCGCCGCCGGACGCAATCCGTGGTACACCTCGATCGCGCTGAGCGCCGCGGCTTGCGCGCTGCTGTTCTGGCTTGGCCGCCGCCTTTCGCTCGAAGCGCGCCGAGCGCTCGTGGACGGCGCATTGCTGAGCCCAATCCTCTTTCTAATGTTGAAGTGAGGGCTGATGTTGAAGTGAGGGCGCCCGAAATGAATGCCGACCCCATCGCCAGAAGCTACCGATGGCTCGAATATGCGGTTTTCGGACGTGCCCTGGAACATTCCCGCTTCGATTTTCTGTCGTACGCCGCGGAGTCCCGCAGGGTGCTGATTTTAGGCGAAGGCGATGGCAGATTCCTGGCGCGATTTCTCCGATGCAACCGGCACGCCAAGGTCGAGGTTGTCGAATCCAGCGGCCGGATGATCCAACTGGCACGGCAGCGCGTGCCACTGGCTGAGCGGTCGCGTGTGGAATTTCATCAGATGGACGCCCTGGCTCATGCGTTGCCCAATGGCCCATTCGATCTGGCCGTCAGTCATTTTTTTCTCGACGTCTTCAATGGTCGCGACGCCGAGGCCTTGATTTGCAAAGTAACCGCAGTACTCTCTCCCGGAGCCGATTGGCTGCTGAGCGAGTTTCAGGAACCGCCTGGCTTAGCGCAACGCCTGTACGCTCGCCTATGGTTGCGCGCCATGTATCGCTTCTTCGCACTGACCACCGGACTCGAAGCGTCCAAGCTTCCGCCTTACCGCAGCTCGCTGGAACGCTGTGGTTTGTGCGAAATCGAGCACCGGCAGCGAAGGCTGGGCTTGATCCGATCGCAGATCTGGCGCAAACTTCGGTGAGGGCATATGAAGACGAAACTCGTTTGGCTCACATTGCTCGCTGGCAACGCCTGGCCTGCAACTGACACTATCGCTCAATGGGTCAAGTTTCAGGACTCGTTCGAACACGCATTCACCGTCGACGTTCCGAAAGACTGGACCGTCAAGGGCGGCCTTTTCCGCTTGGGCTACTCCGATGCGCGCCCCATGATTGACTTGCTGTCTCCCGATGGCCGGATCAACATCCGTCTGGGCGACGTTTCCATCCCGGCTTACTCCGTTCCGAACCAGTCTCATCGGGAGGGTGAGATTTACGATTTGGGCGCGCAGGCACAGTTGACCGTGGCTCATTACCGCACCGGCCAGGAGTTTGCCGACGCATACGGGCAGTCGCGTTTCAAGAGCGTTTGTGCCACCCTCCGTTCGGAACCCGTCGATTCAGAAGCACCGGTGCGCGACTTTATCCCCGATGAAATCGCGCCGCTGAAATCGTCCGCTGGGCAAGCCGCCTTTCTGTGCGGTGCAGGCCGCGAGCCCCGAACGGCTTATGTCTACGCGAAAACGTCTCTCTATCAGGGCTTTTGGACACTTCATGGCCTCGCAAGTTTCTCCGCGCCGGCCGATCAGGTTGCGGTCGCCCGCGCGGTTCTGCTGCGCTGTTCCCAGTCTTTTCAAATTAATCCGGAGTGGACGCAGCGCCAAAAGCAGTTGGATCAGGAGGCTCTCGCCTACCAGCGGCAACGGCAGGAAAACAGAAGGCGCCAAATTTCGATGCAGGTGGCACAATTCGAAGCGAGCATGCAGAGGATGCAGAATCAAGTGAATTTCTTTGAGCACGGGCAAGCGCGGCAGGCGTCACAAGTGGAGGGTTGGGGAAACACCTTGACCGGAATCACGCCGACCGTGGATCCTTATGGCAACCCAAGAAATGTTTGGACTGGCCCCAAGAATGGTTATTGGACGAATGGCAATGGGCAAGTGGTCAATTCCGATCTCTCACCGGGAGCTGGATGGCAGCCGCTGCAGCCGACGAACTGATGCCACTACTTCCAAACAAATCGCGCTAATTCGCGATCTTTGCGCACGCGATCCACGGGGAAAACCTGGTTGTGCATTACGACATAAACTCCCGAGGGAAGCACGCGTGCGGCGAGCAGGCTCTCGGTCAGGTTTTGCAATCCGTCGCTGTCTTCAAACCCCAGGGGCGTCATCGCTCCCGTCAGCACAATCGGATAACGCAGCTCAGTCAGATTGCTCTGTAGCAGAAGGCCGGTTTCCACCATCGTGTCCGTCCCGTGCGTGATGACCACGGGGCCGGCTTCAGCCGCCAGCTTCTCCCGCACCGTCTGGAGAACTTTTTCGCGATCGCCGTCCGTCATCTCTAGGCTGTCTTTGTTCATCAGATGCGTCACCGCGATCTCGGCGTCCGGCAGACGAAGCATCTTGAAATAGCGATCGATCTTGCTGTCCAGGTTCTGCACGTTCCCGGTCTGCTCGGAGTAAACCTTCTCGATGGTTCCACCGGTGGCGATGACATAGATGCGCTGCATGGCTTAAACGGCTTGGCGCATAAGCTGCCGCAACGAAATCCGGTGATCCAGAATCAGCTTTCGAACTTCGCGCGGCGATAACTTCCGAATGCGCGCCACCTCACCACGCTTCGCCAGCATACGCGGGATCAGCGCCAGCGCCTGCCAATCGCCCTTTACCATAGCGAGCGCGGCTGCGAGCTTTCCGCGAACTCCCGGATATTTGCCCACCTCGCCTTGCCCCGTGATCGCGGCCCAAACTCCCGAGCCCAGCCGAAGGGCGTAGTACAAGGGGTTCCACCACAGCAGGCTCCATGGAAACAGTTTGACCGCCAACAAAACGCGATTTCGTTCGATCAGCTCCAGACGCCGCGAAGATCGCACACCCAGTGTCGCGCCGCGATGATGCCGCACCACTGCTCCAGGAATGTATTGGCACTTCCATCCAGCGATTCGCGCGCGCAGCCCCAACTCTGCATCGTCTGCATAGGCGAAGAAATCCTCGTCGAACCCTCCGATTTCGTCCAGCATCGCGCGACGGTACATGGCCGCGCATCCGTCGGGCCACAAAACCTCCTCGACGCGATCGTATTGCCCTTCGTCCAATTCACCGCTTCCGCGTCCGCGATTCTGTCCGTCGGGGTAAATCAGATGGCCTGCTTTATCGATCCGGCGCGGATCTTCGTGCACCAGAATTTTCGAAGCGGCCATGCCCACATCCGGCCGTCCGTCAAATGCGCTCGCCAATTTTTCCAGCCAAGCCGGCTCCGCTTCTGCATCGTTATTCAGAAGCGCAACGAATTCGCTGTCCGATGCCAGGAAGCCTTGGTTGTTGGCGGCGCAGAATCCGCGGTTCTCGGAATTCCGGATTACTTCCGTTCGGAATCTGGTGTTCTCTGCGTAGTCCTTAAGTACCATTTCCGGCGAGTCATCGTCCGATCCGTTGTCGACCACCACCACTTCAAACGGCTGGTTCAGATTCTGCTTGGTAAGTGATTGCAAGCACGATCTCAAAAGGTCGCGTCGATTCCAGTTCACCACTACTACCGAAATAGCCCCTAAACGGTATCGTCCCACCGACTGTAGTATTATAACCGTAAGCTAGCAGGCAACTTGTATGCTTTCTGTCGGTGAAACTCTGAAACGTGCGCGCCTAAACCAGGGGCTCGACCTTGGCACCCTCGCGACACGTACGAAAATTAGCTCTAAATACCTGGAAGCGATCGAATCCGATGATCGCAAGTCGCTCCCCAGCGGCTTTTTTTATCGGAGCTTTGTGGAGCAGTATGCCAGGGCTTTATCGCTAGACACGCAAGAGATCGATGCCGAAGTCAATCGCGTGTTAAGCGCAGACGAACCTCTGCCGTTGCCCGGTTTCGAAAGCGTCGTGGCGCGCAATGTCCCGCCCCTCTCATCCGCCCATCGCTTTCACACCAGACGGTCGTACACGTCGGCAGCCACCTTGGTACTGGTGATTGTCGGCTGCTCTGGAATCTATGCGTGGTGGCATGAAGCTCGATCCATTGGCCTGAAAGGGATGATCGGCCACCTGCACTTCTTCGCAAAACCTGCTGTGGGGAATGCGAAAGCCGCGCATCCGCAGGCCGAGACTGCAGCGGTGGAAAAGCCCGCACCGAGCAACATTCCGCGTCAGAAAATTGCGCAGGCCACTTCCCAGCCGGCGGCGCTGCCCGTGTCGCTTGCGTCCGACACTTCCGGCTACAAGGTGCTGCTGGACCTGATGGCTCGTGAAGCCACCTGGCTATCGGTGTCTTCCGATGGCAAGCCTGTGTTTTCCGGCACGCTGCAAGCCAATGAGACCAAGACCATAGGCGGCAAACAATTCGCGAAGCTCCGCGTCGGCAATGCAGCCGGCATTGAAGTGCGATTAAATGGAAAGCTGCTCGGAACGCTGGGAGCGCGCGGGCAAGTGCTGACCGTGCTGTTTACGCCCGATAACTTCCAGATTTTCTCTCCGCCCAAAGAGAGTGACTGAAACTCGCGGCCTACTGCGCCTGCCCCATCTTCTCGGTTTCGGCTTGCGACCGCATCATCCGCTTGCGTTGACGCTCGATGCGCAATAGCTGCTGCCGGCGCCGATGCTTGATAGAGCTGTCCACCTTGCGCCAGAACTTGCGGAAATACTGAACGGCTGAGGCGATGCCGAAAATCACCACGCCCCACATCCAGAGCATCGCGAAAGCGCTCAAAGACGGCCATCGGATACTCAGCAGCACCATGCCAATGGCAGCCACCTGCGTGATCATCTTGGTCTTGCCCAGGTCGCTCGCCTGCACGATGTAACCTTCCGCGGCTGCGATGCTTCGCAGCCCCGAGACGGCGAACTCGCGGCCGATGATCAGCACCACCATCCAGGCCGGCACCCGCCGGATCTGCACCAGCGAAATCAGCGCCGCCGAAATGAGCAACTTGTCGGCAATAGGATCCAGCAGCGTTCCGACCGTGGTGATCTGCTTCCAGCGTCTCGCGAGATAGCCATCTAAGAGATCGGTGCCCGCAGCGGCCAGAAAGATGCCCAGAGCGAGAAATGCATTGCTCACCAGCACCGCGCCGCGCCATTCGATCTGAAGATCCTGCTCCACCAGCACCGCCACCAGAAATGGCACAAAAAAGATGCGGAGAATTGTCAGCGCATTGGGCAGATTCATGTCAGGGCCGCGTCTATTTGGATGTGGATTCCTGTTGACAAGAATATCATTCGGCAAGGTAGCCCGAAAGCCGCCGTTTTACGGACTCAGGGACCTCCGCCTCCACTTCCAGTACCTCTCCGTGATACTGGCTGGAGAGCACCTTGGCCCGCTCGTGGAGTAAATGAATCACTGATCCTTCACCGGCTGGAATGCGGAACCGCTGGCGCGAAACCGGGTCCAGCGGCAAGGCGCTGTCGATCGCCTGGAGCAATTCGGAAAATCCGGCTCCAGTGCGGGCCGAAACGGGAATGGCTTCGGTGCGGGCGCTGGCTTTCACTTCGCCTAGAATGCGCTGGGCCAAGCTCTCCGCATCGCCACCCTCACTGCCCTCAATATGATCCATTTTATTGAGCACCAGGATCTGCCGCGTCTGATCTGCGCCGATGTCGGCCAAAACCTCGAAGACATGCGCGGTGTGCTGGGCCGCGCTGGGTGAGGAGGCGTCCACAACGTGCAACAGCAACGCCGCCTCAGTTACCTCCTCGAGCGTGGCGCGGAACGCTTTCACCAGCGTAGTGGGGAGATTGCGGATAAATCCGACCGTATCGCTCGCCAATACCTTGCGGTGCGACGGCAGGGTTAAGTGACGAACCGTCGGATCGAGCGTTGCGAACATTCGCGCGTCTGCCATCACGCCTGCGCCCGTCAGCCGGTTAAAGAGCGTGGATTTTCCGGCGTTTGTATATCCCACCAACGCAATTGTGGCCAGCGGAACGGATTGCCGTTGACGGCGCTGCGTGCCTCGTCCGCCTCGCACACTTTCGAGCTGATCGTTGAGTTTCTTGATACGCCGGTAGATTCCCCGGCGGTCCGTCTCGAGTTGGGTTTCACCGGGACCGCGGGTGCCGATGCCGCCGCCCAACCGCGACATCTCCGTGCCCCTGCCCGCCAGCCTGGGCAGCAGGTAATTCAACTGCGCCAGTTCCACTTGCAGTTGTCCTTCACGTGTCCGGGCGCGGCGAGCGAAGATATCCAGGATCAATTGGGTCCGATCCAGAATCTTGCAATCCAGCGCGCGTTCCAGGTTCCGAAGCTGCGTGGGGGTCAATTCGGCGTCGAACAGCACCATGTCGGCTTCGTGGACGTGCACCAGGCGGCGCAGTTCATCCAGCTTGCCGGAACCGATGAGGGTCGCCGCATCGGGCGCTTGGCGGGATTGCACGATGGTTTCTTCCACGTGCGCGCCGGCGGTATCGGCCAGGGCTTTCATCTCGTCGAGCGATTCCTCGGCGCCGTGCGTTGCCGAGTGTTCGGCGCTGCGCTTGGAACGGGACTTCAGATCCAGCCCGACCAAAATCGCGCGTTCTTCGTTGGTTACTGCCAAACGCTTCGCTAGTCCTCGACAGGTTCAGCGGGCGCGGGATGAACCGCCGTGGCGCTTCCCCCCGAACCAGTGGATCCGGAAGTTCCCGACGCACCCATGGAGTGTCCCCCCGCCGACCCGTGGAACGGCTTAGAAACCACCACCGTGGAAATGGCGTGCTTGAAGATAAGCTGCTCCTGATTGTTGGTCTCCAGCACCACCGAGTATTTGTCGAAACTCTTAATGCGGCCGGAAAGCTTCACGCCGCTCATTAGATAAATGGTCAGGAAGGTCTTGTCCTTCCGCGCATTGTTTAGAAAAGCTTCCTGGATATTTTGCGCCAGCTTTTCCATAGGCGTCCTTTGGCCGGGTTTGGGCTCGTTTTCGTGAATGATAATCCCTCCCACCGCGATACGGGTGAGCAACTAAGCCCATGATAGCGCAATGCCCTACGGGGGAGGCACGCTACCAACCGCTCCGCGGTCAAAATACGGACCGGCGGGACTCGGAAGACTTCGATGCCAGCGAAAATCGGGGCTCCGGAGGTGTTTTGCCATCGATCAACCCGCAGAGGTGCTCCCCCACCGCCGGACCATGCTTGAACCCGTGACCAGAACCGCCGCCCACCAGCCAGACATGTTCGAAATCCGGATGCCGGTCGATCAGGAAATCCCCCGTCGATGTGTTCTCGTACTGGCAGACGCGCGATTCCACCAGGGGCGCTCCAGCCAGGCGGGGAAATCGCTCGGATAAGAATGCCCGCGCGGCGTCCAGCCCATGAACCACTCGATCGCCGGTATCGGGATCGAATTCCGGCCCATGCCGGTCGAATGCCAGCTTGAGGCCTCGGCTTTCGATTTCCGGAATGGTGTAAGCGCTGTGCTCATCGGTGATGTCGGCCCATACCGGCATCCGCGGCGGAGCAAAGCTCGGATCTCCGGCTGGAGTACCAAAGAAAAACACCTCCTGGCGCGTGGGGCGAATGCGGCCGGCCAAGACCGCCGGGAAGACTTTTGGCAACCACGGTCCGCAAGCATAGACGACGATATCCGACTTCTCCCGCGCGAGACTTGCGCTTCCCCGTTCCAATCGATACTCCACGCCTTCTCGAATCGCTTGGGTCACCACCGCTTCGACCGCTCGCCTGGCCAGCAGAACACCGGACTCCGGTTCGAACAGCCCCATGCGCTCCTGGCGAAAATGCAGTTGAGGGTAGGCTCGCGCCAGTTCCGCGGGCGTCAGCCGGTCAAACGCCACGCCGCATTTTTCGAGAATGGTCTGCGTAACGGCCGCTCTGGGATCGTCCGGCCGCGGGGTAAACAGAGCGCCTGTCTTGTGGAAAAGCTCCGGGTGCCCAGCCTGATGGAACAACTTTTTCCACAACTCGAGCGAACGCATGGACCAGCGCGTGTAGATTTCATCGGCGCCGTAATTCATCCGAATGATGCGCGATTCACCACCGGAACTCGAGCGGTTATTGCCTGGGCCATACTGATCCAGCAGCAGCACGCGCCGCCCAGTGCGTCGCAAATGCAGTGCCGTCCAGGCGCCGAAAACGCCCGCTCCAACCACGATGGCGTCGTTCATGCTGCCGCCGCCCGCAGGCCCTCCAGCACCGACTTCGGAATATTCAGATTTCCGTCATAGCCAGTGCCAAGCGAGATCTGCGGCTTCACTTCGCCATGAAAGTCCGAACCGCCCGATACCGCCAGATTGTACTTGCGCGCGATGCCTGCATAGCGCTCTACTTCCCGGGGGCCTTGATCGGAATGAAACACTTCGATGCCGCGCAGTCCGGCATCCCGCAACTCGGAAATAAATTTCTCTTCCGCTTCCGTCTCCCGGAAGCCAAGACGAATGGGATGCGCCAGTACCGGCAACCCACCGGCGTCGACCACCCGCTGGATGGCCGCTTTTACATAGGGCGCGTAGCGTTCCACATAACTCGGCGCGAGTTCGCCGAGATAGCGCCGGAACGCTTCATCGAAGCTTCTGACATAGCCTTTTTGGATCAACAGGCGCGCGAAATGCGGACGGCCGGTCAAGGTGCGCCCCAGCTTTTCCACTTCGCCCAGCTCGATGTCGATGCCCTGCTGGTGCAGACTTGCAATCAAGCGTTGGTTGCGATCCCGGCGTCCCGCGATCAACTCACCCAGCCACTCGCGAAACTCCGCCGACGGCGGCCGATGCAGAAAATATCCCAGCAGATGCACGGTGCGCACCTTGGTGCCTGGAACGCGCGTGCTCAACTCAATGCCGCACACCAGATCCAGCCCGCGCGATCGCGCCACGGGCGAAGCCTGATCGAAACCTGCGAATGTATCGTGATCCGAAATGGCTAGCGCCTCAAGGCCGCGCTCCATCGCCAGATCCACCAGTTCCTCGGGAGTGAACGTTCCGTCAGATTCATTGGTATGGCTATGCAGATCGATCACAACGCTAGCTTTCTCAGCCTGAGCGCGTTTGCGATCACCGAAACGGAGCTAAACGTCATCGCGGCGCTCGCGATGATAGGGCTGAGCAGCAGCCCGAAAAATGGATATAGGACGCCGGCCGCCAATGGCACGCCGACCGCGTTATAGATGAATGCGAAAAACAAATTCTGACGGATATTGCGCATAGTAGCTTTACTAAGCGCGCGGGCTCGAACAATCCCTCGCAGATCTCCCTTCACCAGTGTAATCGCGGCGCTTTCGATGGCCACGTCGGTTCCCGAACCCATCGCGATGCCTACGTCGGCGCGCGCCAGAGCCGGTGCATCATTGATGCCGTCGCCGGCCATCGCGACGATGCGGCCTTGCGCCTGCAGTTTCGCGACCGCGTCGGCCTTTCCATCGGGCAGCACGTCGGCTTGCACTTCGTCGATACCCAGGGTGTGCGCCACCACTTCCGCGGCCGAGCGATTGTCGCCGGTGAGCATTACGATGCGCAGCCCGTCGCGCTGCAAACTCTGGATGGCTTCGAGCGCCGATGGTTTTACCGGATCGGCCAGGCCGAGCGTTCCGGCCGGCTCGCCGTCGATGGTGATGTGCACGATGGTCTGGCCGGAATCATTTGGTACCTCCTGGGGCGTCGCCGGTTTGCCGACCGAGACTCGATGACCATCCACAATAGCCGTTACACCCTGGCCGGCCGTCGCTTGAAAATGCTCGGCCTTCGACAGAGCAAGATTGCGCTCCAGCGCTCCTGCGACGATCGCCGCAGCCAATGGATGCTCGCTTAGTTTTTCCACGCTGGCGGCTAGTCGCAGGACCTCAGCATCGGCGACCGAGACTAACTTGGGCTTGCCTTCTGTCAAGGTGCCGGTCTTGTCCACTACCAAAGTGTCAACCTTCTCCAGGTCTTCGAGCGCCTCCGCATTGCGGATGAGCACTCCCGCCGTTGCTCCACGCCCGGTCCCCACCATGATCGACATAGGCGTGGCCAGCCCCAGCGCGCAGGGGCACGCGATGATCAGGACCGCAACCGCATTCACCAGGGCGTACGCCAGCTTGGGCTGCGGCCCGATCAGCGCCCATACGGCGAACGTCGCTACCGCGACCGCCATCACCGTGGGTACGAAGATCGCCGACACGCGATCTGCCAGCCGTTGAATCGGCGCGCGCGAGCGCTGCGCTTCAGTGACCATTTTGACGATGCGCGCCAGCAGCGTATCTGCACCCACGTATTCGGCTTTCATTACGAACGCGCCCGTGCCGTTTACCGTTCCGCCCGTAGCGCGGCTGCCCGGAGCTTTTTCCACCGGAATCGGCTCGCCCGTGATCATCGATTCATCGACAAAGCTGGCGCCTTCCACCACTACTCCGTCCACGGGAACACGCTCGCCCGGCCGCACTTGCAACAAGTCGCCGGGATGCACCTGGTCCAGGGGCACGTCTTCTTCCGTTCCGTTGGTATTGATGCGCCGTGCGGTATCGGGAGCAAGCTTGAGCAGAGCCTTGATCGCGCTGCTGGTCTGGCTGCGCGCGCGCAGTTCCAACACCTGCCCGAGCAGCACCAGACAGACGATTACGGCCGCCGGCTCAAAGTACAACGCCAGTTCCCCACCGTTATGGCGTAGCGACGCCGGAAAAATTCCTGGTGTCACGGTTGCCATCAGACTGTAGACATACGCCGCGCCTGCTCCCGCGCCGATCAACGTAAACATGTTCAGGCTGCGATTCACTAGAGACGCCCAGGCGCGCTCGAAGATCGGCCATCCCGCCCATAGCACGACGGGGCTTGCCAGCACCAATTCCACCCACGGCCAGTGCACGCCCGCGAACATCAGCCCGAGCAGAGCGGCCGAAGTCGGCACGCTGAGCCAGAATCGGCGCAGCATGTCGGTATATTCCGGATTTACTTCGTCCGCGCTGTCCCGGGTGAAATGAACCGGCTCCAGCGCCATGCCGCACTTGGGACACGAGCCGGGTCCGATTTGACGGATTTCCGGGTGCATCGGGCATGTGTACTCAACAGCCGCGGCTTCCGGATGTTGCGTGCTTTTCGGGTGCAGATATTTCGCAGGGTCCGCTTCAAACTTCGCCGCGCAGCCCTTCGAGCAAAAATAGTACTTTTGCCCTCGATGTTCCGCTGCTCCCGCCGCCCGCTGCGGATCGACGGTCATGCCGCATACCGGGTCCAGCACGCCAGTTGACTTTTGAAGAATAGGAAGCATCGCTACTCTTATTAGAGTAACTGGTGGAGTAATCGGCTCCAGACATTCTGCGATTACACCGGCTTCGCTTGCTTGGTTTTGCGCGCTAGCTCCGCTTGTTTGGATATGCGTAGCGTCTCGGTGGGAATTTGGAGCGCGGAAAACATTTCGCGTGTCTCGGCAATCGCCAGGTCGACGATCGCGTGCAAGTCTTTGGACGGAACCTGCACTGGCTGCCCTGCCGGATTGAGAACGGTTTCGAGCTGTATCGCGTCAATAGTTCGTCCCTTGCGGTAGAGGGTTCGAGTCAGAGAATGGCCGTAGTTGGTAATGGAAGCGAGGCACCGGTCGAGGGGTGATCCGGAGGCGATGGCCGACGCGTCCATGCCCAGACGCACCGCCGGAGGCATATGCCAGCGCGCCGCAACGCAGATTCCAACATCGTCCCAGGAGAAATCCAGAACCCGCAAACACGCGGCTCGCTCCGGGATGTTCTCCTCGTCCAGAATTAAGATGATCTCGGAATGCTTATCGGGATAATGGCAGGCCATCAGCACTTCGCCAAGATTGCGGAGCAGCCCGCAAATATACGCTTGCTCCGGATGCGGATAGCCCAGGACGGCCGCGATTTGCCGGCTCTGCACAGCGGTCAAAACCGAAGTCACTACCAGTTCCCGCAAGCCCGGAGAACGATTCGCAAAATGCTCGATGTAGCGTACCGCGCTCGCCAGGCCGCGGACTTCGAGCCATCCAAGCACCGTCACAGCGTGCGCAACGCTCATAATTGGCCGCCCCGACTGGTTGTTCGCCGCCGAATTCGCCAGGCGCAGCACTTGAGACGCCAGGCCGACATCTTGCAGGATCACCTGGACCAACTTCTTGCAACTGCCCCCGTCCAGATCGAGCGTTCGGACCAGGATCTCGTTGGCGTGATCGCAGAAGGGGGGCACGCCCTCGCTCTGGGAGATACGTTTAACGCATAGTTCCAGCCGCTCTCGCCTGGTCAGGCCATTGCTGAGGTCGAGTTGTGCCTTTTCGGGAATATGCAGTCCCTAGGGTCTTCTCGGCCAAATGGCGAAGGAAATTGAGGCAATCCCCAATGCGCTATAGTAGAGCCTACTGGAAGTTGATCCGCAACCCCCTCTCCCCTCACCGGTAGTCGGCTCGTCGATTCTCCTCCGCAAAACCAAAAAATGAAAAGTTTCTCTGAACTCCCCTTGTCCGCTCCTCTCCGGAGCAATCTCGTAAAGCACGGCTTTATCGACCCCACTCCCGTCCAGGCTCAGGCCATTGAGCCCGCGCTGGCCGGACGCGACCTGGTCGCAACCGCGCAAACCGGCACCGGCAAAACCCTCGCGTTTGTCCTGCCGATCCTCCAGATCATTGGCGATCTCCCCAAGCAGCCTGCGGTCCCAGGCATCCGTGCCATCGTCCTCAGCCCCACGCGCGAGCTCGCCATGCAGATCAACGATACGTTCGTCAAAATGGCGGCCGGCACCGGCATTCGCGCCTCCATCGCGGTGGGCGGCCTGAGCGAGAATGCGCAATTACGCAACATTCGCAACGGATCGCAGGTGCTGATCGCGACACCAGGCCGGCTCTCCGATTTTATGGGCCGCAGCTTGGTCGACTTGCGCAATGTCAAAATTCTGGTCCTCGATGAAGCCGACCGTATGCTCGATATGGGCTTCCTGCCCACCGTCAAGAAGATCATCGCGGCTACCCCGTCCGATCGCCAGACCCTGCTCTTTTCCGCCACCATCCAAAGCTCCGTCAAGCACCTGGTACAAACCCACGTCCGCAACGCCGTCCGCGTGGAAGTGGGTGACACCTCCAAGCCCATCGAGAAGATCGAGCTGCATCTTTATGAAGTGGAGCAGGACCGCAAGCTCGGTCTGCTGCAGCACATGCTCGATCAGGAGCAAGGCTCCTTCCTGGTTTTCGCCCGCACCAAGCACGGCGCGGACCGCTTAGCGAAGAAACTGGCGCGCGAGGGTCTGAAGACCACGGCCATCCACGGCAACCGCAGCCAGAGCCAGCGCACCCAGGCGTTGCGCGGCTTTCAGGACGGCGATTATCGGGTACTGGTGGCCACCGATGTCGCCTCGCGCGGCATTCACGTGGAAGGCATCGCTCACGTGGTGAACTACGATCTTCCGCAAGTCGCGGAGGACTTCATACACCGCGTTGGCCGCACTGGACGCGCCGGCGCCACCGGAACCGCCTCCACTTTCGCCACGCGCTCCGAGCGCTCGGAAATATCTCAGATCGAACGAACGCTGGATGCCAAGCTGGTGCGTTGCCAGGTCCCGGCCGACCTTCCCGTGGAGAAACATGGGGAAAAGCACGGCGCTCCGGTCATCGTGATCCCGGCATCTATTTCTCGGGGCGCGCGTCATGCCAAGCCCCAGGTCCGATCGTTCGGTCCGCGAGGCAAAGGCGGCCGTCGCGTGCGCCGCGCCGTTTAACCGCACTTACAAGCTGGGCTTATGCGCCAGCTCCCGAGTCATCCAGGCGAGATAACGTTCCGAGCCATCCACCACTGGAAGTGCGATGACCTCTGGCACGTCGTAGGAGTGCAGCCGCTCGATCTCGCCCCGCAGTTCTTCCATCAGCGCCCGGCTGGTCTTGATGCACAGCAGCGTTTCTTCGTCATCCTGGATCGCGTCGTTCCCGTCCGCGTCTTTCCAGCGATAGACGCTGCGAATTCCCCTCATCACGTTGACGCAGGCCGCGAGCCTTTTTTCCACCAAGGTGCGCGCCACTCGCTGCGCTTCTTCCGCCGAAGCGCAGGTGGTGAGCACAACAATCTTGTCGGTCATAATTTTTTCAGCCCACGAAGCAAGTTTTTTCGCTGTTCCTCTGGATCTTTTGACAAAAGAGGATTATAAACAAATGTAAGGACTGATACTTGGATTTGTGCGCTCTTGACGATTTGACGAGTAGTGATGAATAGTTCTGTTCGCCGCGTTCTCATAGTAGTTGCCTTTGCAGTGATCGGAGTTTACGGGTTGGCCAAGTTGCGCGGCCCGCAAGGCCTGCCCGCCCTCCGCGAGAAGTGGGATGAAATTCGTCAGCTCGAAGAAGAAAACGCCAATCTCCAGCGCGAGAACGAGTATCGGCGGGATCGTATTAAGAAGCTCGAAAGCAGCCCGTCGGAGCAGGAACTCGAGATTCGGAAAAAGCTGAAGCTTTTGCGGCCTGGTGAAACGTCCTTCATCCTTCCAGAACAGCCCAAGCCCGCGCCTTCCGACGCCTCGCCCGCCGAGGCACCAACACCCGACTCAAAATAGAGCGTGATGATCCAGCGGTCCTGAGCCCGATCCAAGCTCTGGATTGTTACGAATCGCCGCCGTTATATAACGTTTGGCCCGCCGGACTGCTTCCAATAGATCGTGCCCCGAAGCGAGCGACGCGGTGATGGCCGCCGAGAAGGTGCAGCCGGTTCCGTGAGTGTGGCGCGTTTCAATGCGCGGCGAAACGAATTCGGTGAATGCGCCCCGATAGTAGAGGATGTCAATTGCCTCAATCGCCTCCCCTCCCAAATGGCCGCCCTTCAGCAGCACGGCCTGCGGTCCCAGGCGGACCAGTTGTTCGGCGGCCTGGCGCATTCCGGCGACATCGTCCACTTCGCCGCCCACTAGCAGGGACGCTTCGTCCAGGTTGGGAGTCAGCAAAAAAGCATGGGGCAGTAGAAATGTTTTGAGCGCTTCCAGGCCATCCCCTGCGAGTAAAGCCACTCCCGGCTGATTCAAACCAGGCGTGCTCACCATCACGGGATCCACCACCAGCGGGAATGAAAAATCCCTCGCCAGCTCCGCGACGGCGCGTATAATCGCAGCATTGCCCAGCGCTCCGGTCTTGGCCGCCGCCGGGGGAATGTCCGAGATCACGGCGCGAATCTGATCCGCCACCAGCCCCGCATCCAGGCATTCGATGCGTTGCACACCCCGGGTATTCTGCACCGTAATCAACGTGATCGCCGCTTCGCCATAAACGCCGAATTGATGGAATGTTTTCAGGTCCGCTTGAACTCCCGCGCCGCCGCTTGCGTCGGACCCGGCGATGGTCAGCGCCACCGGCTTAGTTCCCGGCATCGATAGCCCCTGCCAAACGCTGTACGGTTTCGAAGGTGTCCGCCTCGGACGCGGTCTTGTCCGTGCGGTAACGCTTCACGCGGGCGAAACGCAGCGCCAGGCCGCTGACATAGCGCGCGCTAACCTGGATTTCATTGAACGCGATCTCAGCCACGAGTTCGGGTTTGACATGCACGGTATAGCTGTCGCGGCCGATTTCGAGGCGCAGCAGCTCCTGGGTTTGCCACTCCAGCATTTCATCGGTAAGGCCCTTGAAGGTTTTCCCCAGCATCGCGAAACCGCCTTTTTGGGTGTCGCGCGCTCCCAGGTGCAAATTGCTGAGCCAGCCTTTGCGCCTTCCGCTGCCCCATTCGGCCGCCAGAATGACCAGATCCAGAGTGCGTGCGCGCTTCACTTTGACCCAGCTTTGGCCGCGTGCTCCGGCCGCGTACTTGGCATCGATGGCCTTGGCCATAAGGCCTTCGTGGCCGCGCTCCAGCGCCTGTTCCAGAAACTCGCTCGCGGCCGTCGCGTCGCTGGTGACGAGGTGCGGGATCAGATGTTCGCCCGAGAGATCGGAGAGTGCGGTGAAGCGCCGGGCTTGCGGTTCATCGAGAAGAGCGCCGCCGTCGAGATACAGCAAGTCGAACCAGAAGGGCGTCATGGGCAGCTCCTGCCGCATGCGCTCTACATCCAATTTGCGGCCGAAGCGCCGCATCGTGATTTGGAAAGGCTGCGGCCGGCCACCGGGCAGAAGGCTGATCGTTTCGCCGTCCAGGATCAGATCCCTCGCCGGAAGCGCGCGTGTCACCTCTACAATTTCCGGCACCGCCTGCGTTACGTCCTTCAAGCTGCGCGAGTACACCCTCACATCGTCGCCCGATTTGTGGACCTGTACGCGTGCGCCGTCCATTTTGTATTCAAGCGCGGCTTCTCCGATTGAAGCCAGCGCCTCTGGCACGTCATCGGCCGATTGCGCGAGCATCGGCTGGATGGGCCGAAACAATTGGACGTCGTATCGCGACAGCCCCGCTTCACCCTGTTCGAGAGCCGCCCGGGCCACTGGCGCGATGTCGCCGGCCATCATCGCGGCGCGGCGCACTCGCTCCGGGGCGAGTCCGGAGGCTTTGGCGACCGCCTCCAGCATGATTCCTTCCAGCGCGCCCTGGCGAAGCTCGCCTGTGAGTAACGCGGTCAGGAACTGCTGCTCGGCTTCCGTGGCGCGGGAGAACATGGTTTGGAGCAGCTCCATGCGCCGCCGTTGGGAGTCGCTTCCACTGGCTTCCATGATGGATTGAAGTATCTGGTCCACTTCGACGATCTCGAGCGATGGCACTGCGGCGGGCGAATTACGCGCGTCGCGCAAGGCGGCGTAGCCGACACCGATGCGCCCCTGCCGGGTCTGGCCCGAGAGAAATAAGACGACAATCCCGATCTCTTCTGGGCTGAGCTGGCGGATCAGGCGCGCGAGAAGATCGATCTTCTCCAGTCGCTTGGTGGTGTCGGAGACGCGGCGCGAAGTCTCAACCAGGGTGCCCAGTAGCATCCCTTCAGTTATATCGGAGGCGTGGGTGGGGCTGGTGGAGGGGCGATGGGAATTTGCTGCGCGGTGGTGGCGCCGGCGGAATTGGCGATCTGGGCGGTTACCGATCCAATCTCCGTGGTATTTCCGCTCACCGGAAACTCCGCGAGAAGCGCGAACGATCCGCCCGCTTGTGTGCTGCTGAAATACTGCTGGAAGGTGGCGCCCGCGTTTACGTCGATGGCGCCCTGCGGCATGGGATTGCCCTTGAGGTCGTAAAAGATGAAAACCATTTGCGACGCCGAATAGGTGTTGTCGAATCCGGAAAGGGAGATATTGAGCGAGCCCAGGAGCGCGACGGCGTTAGCGACATCCAGGATGATCGGCGAGTCGGGAATCATGAGCGAGGTCTGCTGGGGCGCATTATTTTCCAGCGTCAGAGTAAACGTGATGGTTCCGGCCGTGGTCCCGGTCTGAAAGGCCATGCTGGATTGGCCGCCGATCAGGGCCGAGCTGGCGCCTTTGACAATGCTGACGGTTGCCTTGCGCAGTGGTCCCGACAAGAACTGAATCGCGGGATCATCGGTTACTCCGGCTACGCTCGGCTGAAACGCCATGGTCAGCGTTCCGTTGCCGCTGACTTCAGAGGCTGAGGCCAGTGCAATCGTAATGCTGTTCTGCTGGGCGCTCGCGCCGACATTGGATGCGAAAGCGATGGACGCAATGGGAAGCGGCGGATCCAGTCCTTGACCGGTGAGAACGAACATTCGGCCATCCACCGTCAGCGTGCCTTGGTAGGGTGTGCCCGCTTCCGGCGTGAGGGAAACCTGAAACGATTGCGATTGTCCCGATCCAAGCTGCAGGGGCAGGGTCAAGCCCGTAGGTCCGCTGAAGCCAGTGCCGGTAACCGTGACGGCGTTCACCGTCAGGCTGGCGCTGCTCGTATTGAAAAGCGAAAAGTTTTGGATGATTGCCGTACCAACCACGCCGGATCCAAAGGAGATGGTCTGTCCCGCGGTGAGCGGAGTCTGGCTGCCCAATATCAGAACCTCTGCCGCTGCCACCGACGTTCCTTGGAGGGCTATTTGATTGCCGTTCACGGCTAGGAATGCGCTGAACGAGCCAAGGCTGGTAGGGCTGAAATCGACATCGAACTCCACTTCTGATGCCAGCCCTACGTAGGGCGCCAGTATGTAGGGAAGGGAAGGTGCGGACGCGATGGTGAATGCCTGGCCGGATAGCGTCAGTGTCTCGAGCGTTGCAGGGCCGTCACCGATATTGCGTACGTGAAAGCGCGTCTCTAGCGTATCGCCGGGCGCTGCCGCGCCGACGTTGACCAGCGACCCTACCGGAGTGTCGGTGGTTCCGTTGAAAACGAAGACTTGAAGCTGGGCCAGCGCCGAGAGCGGCAGCAGCAAAGCGAAGAGGAGCGTCCGTCGGATCATTGGTGTCACTCCGGGCGTCACTCGGGAAGCCGATAAAAGCCTTCGCGGCCGGGCGCGGTGTGGATTGCGAATTGAGCGCTGCTGTTTAGGTCCATCAGCAGCACCCAGTTCTGATTCATTTGCTGTAGCGAAAAACTAGCGGGAAGCGGTGCGGCAATGTGGACTTCAGTAACGTCGCTTCTTCGCACCACAATTCCGTGGGAGTCCGAATAGACAAGATCCCCCGTTAGCAGCGCCAGCATCGGGGCACGGACGCCAATCAGCGCGTGTTGTGAAATAGCCTGGTTCTTGCCAAGCGGCAGGTCCAGTTCCCAAATGGTGTCCTTTCGCTGAACCATCAGGGCGGCTTCCAACGGCGTGGGGAATGCAATCGCCAGCACGGTGTCCGGTTCATCGTAGTTGGCTGGGACCGGCGCGAAGACGCTTCCGCGCCATTCGATCAACGAGTTGCTGGATGGGATATAGGCCAGCGCCGTGTTTCCGCCGGACGAAAATGCAAAAAGCGCGGGACCCCCAGCCGCGTTTATGGATGCCAGCCGCTTGCCGGTGGAATCAAATGCGGCCAGTGACGAATCGGTCTTCAGCAGGCCGATGGACCCGGAGAATGCTTCGCTCACGATCTTGCCGGCCAGCGGCGATCCAAGTACGAAGCTGCCCGTTACACCGTAAACCGGCCGTAGTGCGCTCGCGCCATCCCGCACAAATCCGAGCTGTGGGGGTGCTATCGCCGGCTGCGGCCAAGCGCTCGGCAACGCCGCTACAAGAGCCACCATCCACGCCTTCCTGATCATGGATGGCTCACCGTAATGCTGGGCGCGCTGATGCTGATGCCGGCGACCGCGGGATTAACCGTGCTGGACGACCCTCCGGAGCGCAACAGCGCGTACCCGGCGCCCCCCGCCGCTAAGGCGCCGATCCCCGCGATCCAAAGCCATTTGTGTCCGCCGTGCGATGCTTTGAACACACCCTCGCCACCCGCTTGCGCCGCGACGGTATCGCTCAGATACTGCGTGCTGATGATGCCCGCTCGCGCCTGCTCCTTCACAGCGGTGATGTGGATCTGGACCGTCCCCGGCGTTTTGCTCCATTGCATCCCCCACACCGACGCGCGCCCGTCGGGACCCGTGGTGACCACCTCAGTGCGCAGGCCGGAGCTGAACGTACCGCTCGCGCCTTGATCCGGGAGCCGAAAACTGACCGATGCCATATCCAGAGGCTGGCCGGCTTCATCGGTCACCAGAACCGTGAGCCCGCGCGTGCCGCGCGTTCCCGTGCGATAGGTGGCGCCTTCGCCCTCTACCACTCGCAACTGCACGATCACGGAGGCATTGGCGGAGACGGCAAATGCCAGAGCGCAACAGAGTAGACTTCGTGCGGCGGTTATCAGCGGGGATTGCACGCACTATTGGTGCAGCGCCCCTCCGGATATTCTCAGGAAAACACCGGCTACAGTTTTACGTCCAGCGAAAGTTCTTCGATCATCTTATCCAAGGCTGCCTGAGCAGTTTGCTTTTGCGCATCCATCTGTTGCATCTCCTTGCGCAGCGCTTCCAGGCGGTTCTCCTGCGCATCGAGTTGCTGGGTTTAGCGTTCCAGCAGTTTCTTCTCTTCGGCGCTGCCCTTGAGCGACTTCATGTTCTCACGCAGCCGCTGCTGATCGTCAAAGATCTGCGATTGTTCGTCATCGAGATCGCTCTTCTTGCTGTCCAGATCGGCCACCACGGCCTTTTGCGCGACGATCTTTCCAAGCGCTTCCTCGACAGTCTTGTCGATGGACTTCTCGCGCACAAAGAGCGCCACCTGGTCGCTCGTGATGTTGGTCACCGCGAACGTAGTCTGCTCGCGGCGCGCTTCCTCAACCAGCAGCGACTTGGTCTGTTTCGATTCCACCGGCACTCGGAATCGCCTCCATGCCGCGGTGGTTTCGGCTGGTTGTACGTCGCTGCAGAGTTGATACCCCGCCCGAACCGGATGCTCCACGATCACAACGCGTGGCGCGGTGTCCTCATTCCGGAACGTGTAGGTCTTCTTCTCCCGGACCTCACTTTCCTGGATCATCGCGCCGCGATTGATACGCACGCGCGACACCCGTTCGCGCTCGATATTATTGCGCGAGCTGGCGTTCAGCGCGAGGTCGGTGGCATAGGACACCAGGCGCTTTTCGTCTGGCCGGATAGGATCGAAAATGCCTTCACCCGCGAAGGTCTCGTCCTCCATTACGCTGAAGCTGCCGCCGTCGAGCGTCAGTCCGCTCGAATTGGCGAGCCACAAGGCCCGCTGCGGGCGCGGAAGACCGGATTGTTCATTCCAGACCGAGACTTTTTCCGCGCTGATGGACGATTGAACAATCGGGACCAGCGCTGATCGATTCTTGCGAATCGTGATGGGCTCCTTGAGTTTGTATTCGAAAAGGTCGCCGAGTTCCTGGGCTTGCGCGGCGGACTGCGCTTGCACCCGGGCCGCGGCCACCGAGGCTGGAGGCGGAACAGGCGACGGCTGGCTCCTGGTGAACGATCGATTGCCGCCGAGACCCGCGCCGCTACCGAGACTTCTTCCTCGACTGCTCAGCTCGGCTAATTCGGTCATAGCCGTGCCTGCCTGGGCCGCAACGGTCACGGATTCGGTTTGGCTTCCCACCTGTAACGTCACATTCTGCTGAACGGCCTTCTGGGATGAGAAACTCACTCCGTTCACCTTCGTTCGGTTGAATCCCAGAGAGCTGAATTCCAAATTAACGGGGCCTTCAGGCAGGGAATCAAATCCGTACTCACCTTCACCATTGGTTTGGGTCTGGCCCAGCAAAGCGCCACCGAGTGAATAGGCTTTCACTGGCGCATGAGGAATCGCCGCACCGGCAGGATCGGTGACTACTCCTGACAAGGGCGCGCCGCTCGGGATCAGCGTCGCCTCGTACGTTTGCGGCGACACCAGGATCTCCTCCGGCACCGGCACCACCGCACGCCGCGTATAATAAGGCTGCGACAGATTCTGGATGAAGGAGTGTGGCGCCCCCGCCACCAGCGACAACTCCACCTTTTCCCAATCCTCGCCCACGGTGTTGTCGACGATAGCCCAGCCCTGCAACAGTGGCTTGGCCTTGGAACTGAGGACCACGCGATAGGTGGTCTTCCACACCGGCACCTCGCTGATGTAGCTGACAAACAGCGATCGATCGCCCGTGCCTGAGGTCGAGATCACCATGCGGCGCACGTCGGCTTCGCGTCCGGCCGACACCACATCGAGAAATCGATCCATCTTGCCCGGCAATCCGCGATCCAGCAGCTTGACGGAGAAGGCCGGCGTCAGCTCCGTGGTGCGAAGCTCGCCATTGTCCGCGAGCAAGGAAAGATAGTCCACTTCGAGCGTGGTGCCACCGGCAATCCGGGTCTTGCGCTCCACGCTCAACAGCCGGCCGGTGATGGTGCTGGCACCGCTGCGGACTTCCAGGCGCGCACCGCGCAACGCCCCGAGAAGCTCGGTGAGCGACGCTTTCTCGCCCACGGGCAGACGCAGATCGCCGAGTTGGCGGTCCATCGGCGCGGCCGAACCATATTCCACGCCAGTGATCCGCCCGCCGTTCAAATCCAGAACGGTGAGCGATTTGAGCACATCGTTGAGCTGCCCCGAGGTGAAAGGAATGGTGACATCCTGGCTTTCGCGAACGCGGCCCAGATGTTCAAAGTAGCCGACGCCGCTCTTGTAGAGCACAACGCGTTTGACTGGAAGTGAATCGCCGGCGGGTGTGTTGCCCTGTGCCAAGGCACAGACCGGCAACAAAAATAGACACACGTACCACTTTGGAATTCTCACAACTAACCTCCCCGTGGCCGGGCGCTTACCGCTTCACCCCATTGCGCTCGAGCCAAGCAATTTCCCGCTCGCGCGAGATCTGGCCACAGGGACGGAGAAGATCCTGACTGAGTTTCAGGAAAATAGAAAGAAGTTAGCGGATGTGCAGTTACTACAAATTGTATTGGTCGCTACTGAGAACTGGAATCGCCAAAGCGATGCCACTGGCCGTCCGGCTGGTAGTAGGAGTTGTTGGCCTGCGGCGGAGGTCCGGGAGGGCCGTTGGGCGCTGGTGCAGAATTTTGTTGCGGCGCCGTCTGCTGAGGCGGCGGAGGAGGTCCCTGCCGATACTGCTGTTGTTGCTGCGGCGGGCCATATTGCGGACCGTATTGCTGCTGTTGTTGCGGCGGTGGTCCGTATTGATACTGCTGTTGCGGGGCATATTGCTGCGGGCCGTAGCTGTAGGTATTCGGGCCATACGCATAGGGATCGCTGTAGTACGGGTCTGAATAGTAACCGCCGCCGTAGTATGGATATCCATAGGCGTACGGATAGCCGTAATAGCCGCCATAGTAGGGATAGCCGAAACCGAATCCAAATCCGAGTCCCCAGCCACCATATCCGTAGCCGCGTCCATATCCATACCCGCCACGATACCCGTAGCCACCGCCATAGCCGCCTCGATAGCCCCCAACCGCGCCGCCGCGGTAGCCGCCACCACCGCCACCTACAGCATGGCCTCCACCACCGCCCACGGCGTGGCCGCCACCTCCACCTCCATGACCTCCGCCGCCCCTTTGAGCGAAACAAGTAGCAGTGGTGAATACGAGTGAGATGAGTGCGATTTGGAGCGAACGCATGAGTAACTCCTAAGACAGCCTGTCCAACTAGTGAGACGCGAACCGCTCACCATCGGATACTGAATTCTATCTCGGAATCATTAGTTTTTCCACATATTTGCCGATCAGATCCACCTCGACGTTGATCGCGATACCCGCTGCGTACGTCCGCATCGTCGTACTCTCGTAAGTGTGTGGAATGATGGCTATTCCGGCCACTTCGCCTGCGAGCGACGCCACCGTCAAACTCACGCCATCCAGCGTGATAGATCCTTTGTGGATCACGTAGCGGTCCAGTTCGGCCGGCATCCGGACCTTCAGCCACCAATTGCCGTCCGCCAACGGATCGAGCGCCAGAAACTCGGCCGTCCCATCCACGTGTCCCTGCACGATGTGGCCACTCAACCGGTCGCCCACCGCAGCCGGGCGCTCCAGATTTACCATCGAACCTTCGTGTAACCCACCCAGGTTGGTACGCGCAAGCGTCTCAGGCGACAGGTCGCACCAAAAGCCGTCGGGCTGGATGTCGACCGCAGTGAGACAGACGCCGTTCACCGCAACGCTGGCGCCTTCCTTTATATCTTCCAGCACCAGCTGGCATTCCACCCGCATGCGCGCACCCGCGCAAGCCACCGTCCCAACTTCTTCGATGATCCCGGTGAACATTTATTTCAGGACGTAACCTTCATTTCAGGACATAACCTTCGACAGCAAATTCGTCGGGCGGGATGGAATGCAGCCGCACCTGGTGCAGTTGGATGGCGTCGGTACGCCGCAACCGCCCCGTTCCGCCGGCCACCGGGAGGCTCCGCAGGCCGCCCAGGATTTTCGGTGCATAGTAAAAGAAGATCTTGTCGACAATCCCGGATTCGAGCGCCGCCCAATTCAGCTTGCTTCCCGATTCGATCATCAAAGACCGGTACTGTTCGCTCGCGAGCCAGGCGGGCAGCTTGCTAAGGTCCACGCGTCCGCCAGGGCCATCGAACACCACGACGCGCACACCGCGGCATTCGAGCGCGCGGCGCCGCTCCTCCGACGATACCGAAGTGGTGATCACAGCCACGTCGCCGTTAGCGCTCGCGATCATGCGCGAATTCACCGGAATGCGAAGCGTGGAATCGGCCACGATGCGCAACAGCGGGCGGCTGCGCTCCAGGCCGGTGCGGTCGGTAAGCAGGCAGTCGTCCGAAAGCACGGTGCCGATGCCGGTGAGAATCGCATCAGCCACGTGGCGGATCTCCTGCACGTGTGCGCGGGCGCGCTCGCTGGTAATCCAGCCCGTATTGTCTTCAGGCGCCGCGATCTTGCCATCCAGAGTGAGCGCTGCTTTCAAGGTCACCAGTGGAAGGCCGGTTTTCATCGCGTGAATGAAGGGTTCATTCAGCCGCGCCGCTTGGTCGGTATATTCAGAGGCAACTTCCACCGCGATGCCGGCCGCGTGCAGCCGGCGGAATCCCTGCCCGGCCACTTGCGGATTGGGATCTTGCATGGCGGCGATCACCCGTGTGACGCCCGCGCGTATCAAGGCCTCCGCGCAAGGCGGCGTGCGTCCATGATGAGAGCAGGGTTCGAGCGTGATGTAGAGCGTTGCTCCGTGCGATTGCTCGCCCGCCTCTTCGAGCGCGATTACCTCCGCGTGCTTGGCCTGCGCATAAGTGTGAAAGCCACGTCCGACGATCTGGCCGTCCTTCACCAGCACCGCGCCCACAGCCGGGTTCGGACTGGTGCGCCCCAGCCCCTGCCGCGCCAGTTCCAGCGCCTCATCCATGAGCGGGCTTCTCAGCATGAGAATATGGCCATCAATTAAATAGTGACGCGATAAATTTGTCGGGTTCAAAGGGTAACAGGTCGGACGCTTGCTCGCCAACGCCCACGTATCGGATGGGCAGGTTCAACTCGCGGGCGATCGCAACCACCACGCCGCCCTTCGCCGTTCCGTCCAATTTGGTGAGCACCAGACCGGTGACCCCGCTCGATTCGGTAAACTTGCGAGCCTGCTCCAGCCCGTTTTGCCCGGTGGTCGCGTCCAGCACCAGCAGCACTTCGTGCGGGGCAGCGGGAATTACTTTCGCCGCTGTTCGGCGCATTTTTTCCAGCTCCGCCATCAGGTTGGTCTTGGTGTGCAGGCGTCCGGCAGTGTCCACAATCACGTAATCCACTTTGCGAGCCTTGGCCGCTTGCAGTGCGTCGAATACCACGGCGCTCGGGTCGGCGCCCGCGGATTGTTTGATTACGTCGGTGGAAGTGCGCACGCCCCATACCTGCAATTGCTCGATGGCGGCGGCGCGGAAAGTGTCGGCCGCGCAAAGCAACACGCTGCGTCCCTCGGATTTATAGCGGCTGGCCAGCTTCCCGATGGTGGTGGTTTTGCCCGCGCCGTTCACCCCCACTACAAACACTACGGCCGGAGGCTCCGCCACGTGCGGAACCGGCCGGTCAGCCGCTTCCAATACTTCGAGAAGATGCTGCGCGATCAGTTGCTTGATCTCGCCCGCGTCGGCCAGTTGCTTGCGATCCGCGCGCTGGCGGATGCTTTCGAGAACCTCGCTCACCGTATTGACGCCGATGTCGGCGGTGATGAGCGCATACTCCAACTCGTCCAGAACATCGGCGTCGATTTCCTTGCGCCCCGCGACGGCGTCTTCCAGGCGATCCAGCAACCCCGAACGCGTCTTCTGGATGCCGGCCTTCAGGCGATCCAGCAGGTTGGGTTCTTGTTCTACGGCGCCAAATAACGTTTGGATCATGGGGAGAGTGAAGCAGTTTTATTGTAGCGAACGGGCTCGGTCGGAAAGCTGATCCAGGCTCGAAACTACGATGTCGGGCGCGAATCCCAAGCGCTCCATTGGCCCGCCCGATCGGTTACACCAGCAGACGCGGTACCCGAAAGCCCTAGCGCCAGCGGCATCCCACGTGTTGGACGATACAAAAAGAATCTCTTCCGCAGGCAAGTGAAGCGCCTCGGGTCCGAGTTGGTAAACCCGGGGAGACGGCTTATAGGTCTTCACCTGGTCCACGGAAATGACGCTCGAGAAATAAGACTGCAAGCCGTTATTTCGGACCGCGGCTTCCAGCATCTTTGGCGAACCGTTGGAAAGAATGGCTCGTGGAAAATCGCGGAGAGCTTCGAGAGCCGCTCTCGCATCCGGAAACACAGCAGGTGTAAGATACGCATCGAGAAGTTTCCGCACTTGAGCCTCGGTGGCCTCCAGGTGAAGTTGATCGAGAGCGGTGCGCAGAGCGTCCTCAGTGATTTTCTCGAAATCCTGATACCGACCCATCAGCGCCCGCAGCCACGTGAACTCGAGCTGCTTTTGCCGCCAGATCTGCGATAAAGCATCCAGATCTCCGGCGATGCCTGTGCCGGCCCGCAGCACCACTGAGTGAATATCGAACAACGTTCCGTAGGCGTCAAAAAGAAAAGCGCGATACTTTTGGGGCATGCCGGCCACTTCAGTTTGTCACTCCAGTTTAGCTGCCAACCGTGGAATTGACCTACACTGGGGAAAGCTCCCCTTAGAGTTTTGAATGTCGCGTGAGCAAAAAATCGTGGTGGTGATGCCCGCTTACAACGCCGCCAAGACGTTGCGCATCACTTATGCGGACCTCCCGCCTGCCCTGGTGGATCAAGTGATCCTGGTGGACGACGGGAGTTCGGACGACACCGTCAAAATCGCCCGTGAACTGGGTTTGGAATTGTTCGTCCACAATCGCAACTACGGCTATGGAGCGAACCAGAAGACCTGCTACCGCGAAGCGCTCAAGGCGGGCGCCGAGATCATCGTGATGGTTCACCCGGATTACCAATACGATCCCAAGTTGCTGCCCCGGGTGATTGAGCCGATTGAACGGGATGAGGCAGACGTGGTGTTTGGATCGCGGCTGATGGAAGGCAACCCCATGCACGGGGGCATGCCGTGGTGGAAGTATGTCGCCAACCGTTTCCTGACGTTTCTCGAAAATCGCGTCTTCGGCTTGCACCTCAGTGAATATCACACCGGCTATCGGGCCTATCGTCGCGCTGCGCTCGAAGCGGTGAACCTGGAGACCAATTCCGACAATTTTCTATTCGATCAGGAGATCGTCGCGCAGTTTGTCGATTCCGGAATGCGAATCCGCGATGTGCCGGTGCCGACGCGCTATTTTCCGGAAGCGTCTTCTGCTTCGTTCCTCCAAAGCTCGGTGTATGGGCTATCCATTTTGCGGCTGCTTGCAAGATACATGCTGCATCGGGCGGGTTTGCGCCAGCGCCAGTTCCAGAGTCTGGGCCGGCGTTATGAACGAGTACCGGTTCGAGAGGATCGTTCCTAAGCTTAGGCCCGTTGAGGTGCAGCCAAAGGACGTGCGGCCAAGGGACGTGCGGCCACGGGACGCACTGCCGCAACACGGCTTCGTTTACGCACGCCTTTGCTCGCATTCTTGCTCAGGTTGAGAAGCGCCGTCATTTCCTGGCGATAGGTCTTGAGCGCCTCCAGACCTTCGGGTGTCAGCCGCGCCAGTGTCATGGGAATCTTGCCGCGGAAGGCCTTCTCGATCTCGACGTACCCCGCCGCTTCGAGCTGCGCCGACAGATTGCCTTTGGTAAGTTCCGTGGCCTGCAGCAGGTAAAGAAAATCGGCCTCCTCGACAGTTGCCAGCAGCGTGACGATTGCCAGGCGCGCCTGTTCGTGAATCACACGATCCAGCTCAGGCATGCGGAGGATCCTCGCTCAGGCTCTGACCATCCGAAACGATCCGGTACGTCTTCAGAAAGCGCTGCATGCGCAGTGCACCGTCCGTTGCCAGCGCCACGCCCATGCCCCCCATCACCCACATCGCGCCGCCGATTCCTGCGCCGGCGGCCAACGTCGCAGCGCCGAGCAGCAGCGACAGGGCCGCCAGCCAGTTGAAGTACGGCAACCCGTAGGTGACTCCACCCCAAAAGAAGCAGGCGGCGAACAGCAGCCCGGCCGCCAGTCCCCACGCCCGGCTGAGATCCGGCAAGCTGGATCTCCAGTAAACCGCGGCCAACGCCATCGCAGCGGCGATTCCCTGACCGGCCACGGCAATCCATATCCGCGACGCGGCTGGACGAAAGACCACATAGCCCGTCCGCGGGTAGATGAATCTCGCCCGCACTTTCTTGAGCGTCAACACCATCGCCACGGCACATGCCGCCAGGAAATAGGGCGACAATGTCGCGTAGTGCTGGCCAAGAAACGTCCCGTTGGGAAGCCAATACCCCGGCAAGAAGATTCCACAGAACAGGCAGAACAGCACGCCGAGCGTCATCTCCTCCAGGCCATTCTCGCTCCACCGGCGGAGCGACCGCACCCGCGCTTCGTTGGGATCGCTGGCATCGTTCATTGCAGTTCTAGTCCATGGCACAAACCAGTCTGCGTCAAGGGCCAACTTGCGACCAACCGTGAGGAAAAAACGTCCGCGGAACCTAGATAAATGGAAACCCTAGCCTGCGCTGATGGATCTAAGCTTGAGGTGAGGTGATTAGTCATGAGCACCTGGTGCTTGCGTTTGATCCCCGTATTTTGCCTCTTCGTTTTTTTCGGGCAGGCACAGCAGTCCGAACCCGCCAATAGGCGGATTACCCTCGATGTAATGGTGACCGATAAGTCCGGAAAGCCAGTATCCGGCTTGCAACAGCAGGATTTCACGCTTCTCGACAACAAACAGCCGCAAAAGCTTTTGTCGTTCACCGCCGTCCAGGGCGGCGCCCAAACGGCCGATCCACCGCTGGATGTCGTCTTGGTCGTGGATGAAGTCAACACCGCATTTTCCCGGGTGTCTTATGCGCGTCAGGAAATTGAAAAGTTTCTGAAACGTGACGGCGGAGAACTGCCGCGCCCGGTGTCGCTGGCCGTTCTTTCCGATAAAGGGCTCGCGATGAGCAACCTGAGCACTCGAGATGGAAATGCTCTCGCGACTGAGTTAAGTGAGAACAAAGCCGGGTTGCGAACAGTGACCAGGTCGCAAGGAATTTACGGCGCCGATGACCGGGTCGGGCTGTCGCTCAACGCGCTGCACCAGCTGGCCGACTACGAAACACCCCGCCCGGGACGAAAACTCGTAATTTGGATCAGCCCGGGTTGGCCTCTTCTGACTGGTCCGCGCATCCAGCTGAGCGACAAAGATCAGCAGAGGATTTTCAATCAAGTTGTCGGCCTTTCCGACAGCCTGCGGCAAGCCCGCATCACGCTCTACAGTGTCGATCCGCTGGGCACCGCGGACGCTGGAGGGTTCCGCACTTCGTATTACCTGGAGTTCGTAAAAGGAGTTAAGAAAGCGAGGCAGGTACAATTAGGAGATCTCGGCTTGCAAGTTCTTGCCACTCAAAGCGGCGGCCGGGTTCTCATATCGGATAACGATGTGGCAGGCGAGATCGCGTCGTGCATTGCGGATGCGAGCGCTTTTTATGTCCTCACCTTCGACGGTCTGGTCGGCGACGGTCCCAACGAATTCCATTCCCTCGAAATGAAGGTCGACAAGCCGGGGCTGAAGGCGCTCACTCGAACCGGCTACTACGCCCAGCCGGTGCGATAGATCCCATGGTCATCGCCACTGGCATTAGAATCGGCATCATCGGTGACTACAACGGCAACAATCCCACCCATGTTGCGACCACGAACGGCATTCAGCACGCGTCAGCAGCGCTTGGTGAACCAATCGAAGCGGTGTGGCTGGCTACCGATCAGCACCATGATTTCGGGCAATTTCAGGGATTGCTCTGCAGCCCCGGTAGCCCTTATCGAAGTCTGGAAGGAGCGCTCGGGGGAATTCAGTACGCGCGTGAAAATAATGTTCCTTTCATCGGTACTTGTGGCGGCTTCCAGCATTTGATCGTCGAGTACGCGCGCAACGTCATGGGATTTACCGGCGCCTCCCACGCGGAATCGCATCCCGATGCTTCCTGTCTGTTCATCACGCCGCTCAGTTGTTCGCTGCGTGGAAAGACCATGGAGGTAGCCATCAGGCCAGGCAGCAAGGCCGCGGTGGCCTGCCATGCCACGCGATCGATGGAGCAGTACTATTGCAACTTCGGACTCAATCCCGAGTACCAGGATCAACTGGAGAAATATGGATTGGAAATCACCGGCCGGGATGAAAATGGGGAGGTGAGGATCGTGGAACTCCCCGCCCATCCGTTTTTCCTGGGAACGCTATTCGTGCCCCAGGCCAGATCGACGCCCGGGAATCCGCATCCGCTGATCGCAGCATTCTGCCGCGCCGCGATTCACTTCGCGACTGAGGCTTCCAATTCCGCCCAGCGCGCATAGAGCTCGTCGACGCGGCTTTGCGCGGCTTGCATTTTTTCGTAGGCCTGGCCCACGCGTTCCGCGTCCGACGCAAAGGTTTCGAGTTCTTGCTGGAACCGGGCGAGTTCCTGTTCCGCTTCCAGGATTTTCGATTCCATCCCATCCCACTCTCGCTGCTGCAGGTAGGAAAGCTTCCTTTTGGGTTCATCCGGTAACGTCGCCGGGCGTGATTCTTTGACGCCGGCTTTCTCCGCTGCAGGCTCGCCGCGAAAGGCTTCCCATTGGGAGTAGTCGGCAAAGATGCCTGCTTGGACACCATCCGGGCCGCTATCCAGGCCGATCACCATGGTGGACACGCGGTCCAGCATGTAGCGATCGTGACTCACCAGCACCAGTGCGCCGGGAAAATCGAGCAGGCTGTCCTCCAGCACTTCGAGCGTCGGGATATCCAGATCGTTGGTAGGCTCGTCCAGCAGCAGAACGTCCGCGGTGGTCAGCATCAAGCGTGCAATCATCACGCGGGCGCGCTCGCCGCCCGAGAGCCGCGAAACCGGCATATCGAGCTGGTCGTCGCGAAACAAAAAGCGTTTGGCCCAACCCGCGACATGAATCGTGCGTTCGCGATAAATCACCATGTCGCCTTCCGGGCACAAGGTTCGGCGCAGGCTGGCATCGGGATCCAGATGCGCACCGCGGTCCTGCGCGAAACTCACCACTCGCAGTTGATCCGCGCGGCGGATGGTTCCCTGGTCGGGCTGAATGACACCTTCGAGCAGTCTGAGCAGAGTGGTCTTGCCGCTGCCGTTGGCGCCCACCAGTCCGATGCGCACGCCAGGTGAGAGAACCAGGTTCAGATTTTCGAAAAGCCTGCGCCCGCCCAGCGTTTTGCCGATACCCTCGGCTTCAATCAGGCGCTTGGTCTTGCGATCGGACGAAGTGAAATCGATTTTGGCCGTCCCGCTTCGGCTGCGCTCCGTAACGGCGGAGAACTCTTCGATGAGGCGCCCGGCGGAATCGATACGAGCGCGGGATTTTCCGGTGCGGGCCTTCGGTCCCCGGCGAAGCCATTCGATCTCGCGCCGCACTTTGGTCGCGAGTGCGTCCTTTTGTTTGGCCTGCGCTTCTAGAAAATCCTCGCGCTTCTCCAGGAACTCACTATAGTTCCCACTCACCTGGAACGAGCCTTGCGGATACACGCGGTTCACTTCCACCATCTGGGTCGCGACGCGCTCCAGAAAATAGCGATCGTGGGTAACTACCAGAGCAGCGCGCGCGGCCTGGATGGCGGTCTCCAGCCAAAGGATGCCATCCAGATCCAGATGATTGGTGGGCTCATCGAGAAGCAGCACGTCGGGTTGCGTGATGAGCGCGGCTGCGATGGCCAGCCGCTTTTTCCATCCGCCGGAAAGAGCTTCAGCGGGTGTGGCCGGATCGGAGAATTCGGCCCGGCCCAGCATCAACTGCACGCGCGCGGACTTCTCATCTTCTTCCAATGCCAGGCTGTCGACCGCCGCGCTGAGTACGAAGGCAACCGTATCGCCGGGCGCAAAGAGTGAATCCTGCGGAACGTAGGCCAAGCGAGTCTGCTTGCGCAGGGCGCGCGTTCCGATTTCGGGGGCGTCATTTCCCGCCAGGATTTCGAGCAGCGTGGTTTTGCCGCTGCCGTTCGGGCCGATCAGTCCGGTTCGATCACCCTCCGAGAGGCTGAGCGAGAGATTTTCAAAAAGCACGCGCGCGCCGAAACGCTTGCCGATCGCGGAGACACTGAGCAGCACACCCATCTATTTCCAGCATGGCATGAGCTGGTAATGGGAGTCGCGTCATACTGGTGATTTGCCGGAAACCGTGATCAAACGGCCCCGCCAGGCGTGGGCCCAGTGGATATCGCCAGAGACTCTCATGGCGCAGGTCTCGAACACCGCGCCGTTCTTAGAAGCGCGCTTGCCAGCGGCGGAACCCGGCCATCTGATCCACTTGGGCAGGTCACCCGACGGCTTCCTGCGCATTCTCGCCAACTGGCGGAATATTCTGAGCGACAACCTCACGCCCGAAGAGCAGCTCCAAAGTTATTTTGCGCTCTGTCTGGCTTGTCATCACGCCACCGTGGGAACTTTCGTGCCCACCGATGTCGATACCAAGATCCGCGGCATCTTGTGGAGTGAATCGCGCGACCCCGATGTTCTGCGGCCCATGCTGCGGCTGGCGCTGGCCTCGCGCGCCTGGACCGAGGACGGCGTTTCCGTGCGTTCCGTGCGCGGCGTGAGCGGCCATGACGGCGAACATTGGAGCGCCATCGCCGGTGGCCTGGGACGCATGTTGGAAATTGGCGACCAGACCTCGGCCGAAGAAGCGCAGGCTGCCATCGAAGCGGAAATCGAGCGCGAACAGGCGGTCTTTGATGAAGTGGCTGCCGAGCGCGATGCCGAGCTCGATCTGCTGCGCCTATCTATAACGCTGGCGCACAATCGGGGGGACCTTACGCAGGGCATGGGCTTCTGGAAGAAAACTCCGCTCACCACACCGCTGATGGAGCATTTCGCTGAGCGTGGCCGCTTCGCGCTGGCCGTTCGCATCTATCAACACACCGGGCTTTCCACCGAAGGCCACCGGCATTATCCGCTTCGCACGGTGAAAGCGCTGCGCCGCTCGTCGAATACTCTGCTGCCGCTGAGCCCTTTCCTTGACGAATGGGGAACCGTTGTGGCGCAAATGGAAGAGAGCGCCGAAGTGCTAGCGGCGCTAGTGACCGGATGCAAGCGAGTGCAGGGCCAGCAGGGTTACTATCGCGCCATCGCGGGCATGCTCGCGGCCTCTTCTGGCGCCTTTGAGCGTGCCGCTGCCCGGATGCCCACCGGTGCACGGAACTTGCTGCGAGAGGCCGAAATGCGCAAGCTCATCTCGGTGTCCCGCATTTCCTTCGAATCCATGATGCGGAAACGCGCGCGTGCGGCCCTGGCGCTGTTCGGCGACAAGAGTTCGTAGCTTGTCGATCAAGCGCTAGCCTAGCCGGCCTGCGTTACGCTGGAGATGGTTGTACATGCTCGAAGCTCCACCGAAACCCGAACTGATGAGCCCGGTCGGTCATTGGCCGCAATTGCACGCCGCCATTGAAGCCGGCGCGGATGCGGTCTATTTCGGCCTGAAACATTTTTCGGCGCGCGCGAAGACGGGATTTTCTCTCGACGAGCTTCCCGAGGTGATGCGCACTCTGCACGCGCGGGGCGTTCGCGGGTTCATCACCTTTAATACGCTGGTGTTCGAGCACGAATTGCTGGAAGCGGCCCGCACCATTGCTTCCATTGTAGAGGCCGGCGCCGACGCGTTGATCGTGCAGGATTACGGCATCGTGAAACTGATCCGCCAAATTGCGCCTGACGTCGAAGTGCATGCCAGCACTCAGACCAGCATCACCAACGTGGAGGGTGTGGAACTGGCCCAGAGCTTTGGCGTCAACCGCGTCAATCTGGCGAGAGAATTATCGCTCGATGAAGTGCGTGCCATCGTCCGGAAGACTGGCTGCGAAGTGGAGATGTTTGTCCACGGAGCGCTGTGCGTGGCTTACTCCGGGCAATGTTTTTCGTCGGAAGCATGGGGTGGACGCAGCGCGAATCGGGGACAGTGCGCTCAGGCCTGCCGTCTGCCTTATGAAATGCTGGTGGATGGACGCCTCGAACCTTTAGGTGACGCGCGTTACCTTCTTTCGCCTGGCGATCTTTTCGCATTAGAACAAATTCCGGAAATCCTGGAAATTGGCGTGGCCGCGTTGAAGATTGAAGGCCGGTATAAAGATGCGGATTACGTCGCGTTAACTACGCGCGCGTACCGCAAGGCCGTGGACGAAGCCTGGGCCGGCCGTAAGACCGCGGTCGAACCCTCCGAGAGGCTGCAACTCGAACAGGTATATTCGCGCGGGTTGGGCCCGTTTTTTATGACCGGGACCAACCATCAACTGGTGGTCAACGGCCGTGCGCCGCGCCACCGGGGCGTTTTCATGGGACGGGTGGAACGTTTGGAGCCAGATCGCGTGGTCCTGGAATCCAGTGACGCTCATGCCATCGCGCCCCTCAAGCCGGGCGACGGTGTGGTGTTCGACGCGGCCGATTGGCGGAGTCCGGAAGAACCCGAAGAAGGCGGCCGGGTTTACCAGGTTGCGCCGGCATTCAATGGCCGCTTGGAATTGCGCTTCGGAAATGGCGCAATCCGTTTCGAACGCATCCGCCCGGGTGACCGGGTCTGGCGAACCGGCGATCCTGACTTGGAGCGCGTGGCGCGTCCTTATACGCACGCCTCGGCGCCGGTTTCACGGCAGCCCGTTGCGGTGCGGGCAACAGCCATCGAAGGTGAGCCTTTGACCACCGAATGGTCGCTCGTCAGGCAGCCGCAATCGAGCGTCGTGGTGCAGTCCACTCTCCCTTTGAGCGCCGCTCAGAACCGTGGGCTCTCTCTTGATCTGTTGCGCGAGCAATTCGGCCGCCTCGGAAATACGGCCTATGAACTGGCGGACGTAACGCTCAACGTCACAGGCTCGCTGTTTATTCCGGCATCGCAGTTGAACCAGATGCGCCGCGAGGCCGTCGAGCAACTTCAGAAGGTGCAGAGCGAAACTCGCGCCAGTGTTGTTGGAAGTGTTGTCCGGGATCCCCTGGAGAGCGCGCATTTCCTGCTCCATCAAGTGACGCCCCTGCCTCCTCGAAGCCAGCCCTTGCCGGCGGAGCTCCATCTCCTGGTTCGCACGCCCGAACAACTGGAAGCGGCGCTAGCGAGCCGTCCCTCCAGCATTACACTCGACTATCTCGATCTTTACGGGTTGAAGCCTTCGCTCGAACGCGTGAGAGCAAGCGGCATCTCGGCGCGGGTTGCCACTCCTCGCGTGCTCAAACCAGGCGAAGAGCGCATTCTGGAATTTCTGCTCGGCCTGGGATGCACTATCGTTGTTCGATCCAGCGGGATTCTGCAGGCGTTGCGCGAGCGCCGGCACGCGCCGTTAGTCGGGGATTTCAGCTTGAACGCCGCGAACTCGCTGACCGCCGCAATGTATCTGGAGTTGGGGCTCTCGAGGATCACCCCCACTCACGATTTGAACGGTGCGCAGGTGGGCGAGCTGGCGCGCAGGATAGATCCCGACAAAATCGAGGTGGTGGCCTATCAGCACCTGCCGGTTTTTCACACTGAACACTGCGTTTTCTGCCGCTTTCTGTCGAGTGGAACCAGTTATCGGGATTGCGGACGCCCGTGTGAAAAGCACCGCGTGGAACTGAAGGATTCCGCGGGCCGGGCCCATCCGGTGATGGCCGACGTGGGATGCCGCAACACTGTTTTCGGCGCCGAGGCGCAGGAAGCGAGTGCACACATCGAAGAATGGCGGGGCGCGGGCATTCGTCATTTCAGACTCGAATTCGCTCACGAGTCGGCGGATCAGGTTCAGGCCGTGGTTCGTGCTTTCGATCTCACGCTCCAAGGGAGCATGACGCCCTACAAGCTGGCCGCGGAATTACGAAAGTCCGCCCCTCAAGGCACTACCGAAGGCAGCCTTTTTGTTGCCAACGATTATCTCCAGCTTCCGATTCTGCAATAGCGTTTCATGGCGGACTCCGTAGATTCCGGCAAAGTGTGGCCGAAGCACTTTGACGGCACGCGCTTCTTCAATCCGGGCGCAGATCACGTGCCGGGCTTTCTCGACGTCCTGCGATGGAAGCTCACCAGCCGGCCGGAGCCGTCCCCGAGGTTCATCGCGGATGTAAAGCCGTCGAAACCGCCTTCTGGCGTGGAAGGCAGCGCTCTGCTGGTAACGTTGGTGAACCATTCCACCGTGCTGCTGCAGCAAAACGGCTGCAACATTTTGACGGACCCCATCTGGTCCGAGCGAGCCGGTCCCCTAGCGTGGATCGGTCCGCGCCGCCGCCGCGCGCCAGGTGTCGATTGGGAGCATCTTCCGCGCATCGACATTGTGCTCCTCAGCCACAATCACTACGATCATCTGGATCTTGTCACTTTGCGGCGTCTGGCTGATCGCGGGCCATCCCAATTCGTGGCGCCGGCCGGAGTGGCCCGCTTGCTCCAATCGCAGAGCATCTCGCCAGTTCACGAGCTCGATTGGGGCCAATCGCTGATATTGGATCGAACCACCATTCACTGCGTTGCGGCGCAGCACGCTTCGGCGCGAGGGATCTTCGACCGTAATCGGACTCTGTGGTGCGGATATGTGATCGAGAGGTCGGATCGGCGGATCTATTTCGCGGGAGACACCGGTTTCGGCGAGCATTTCGCTCAAATCCGAGCGCGATTTGGCGCGCCGCGCCTGGCGCTGTTACCGATCGGTGCATACCTTCCGCGCTGGTTCATGTCGCCCGTGCACATGGATCCGGATGAAGCGGCCCGGGCGCATCGGATCCTGGGCGCCAAGATCAGTATCGCCATCCACCATGGCACTTTCCAACTGACGGATGAGGCCCTGGATAGCCCGAAGAAGCGCTTGCTCGCAAGCGCGCCCGCCGATTTCCGGGTGCTGGACAATGGCCAATCCGTGACGCTGGAAGGGTGACGCGACAACCCAGCCGCTAAGCCCCCTTAGGCAACTGGAGCAGGTATTTGCAAATCGCGTCCAAATCCACGGCGGAGAATTTATATGCCGGCATGATGCTGCCCTTGGTGACGCCCGCCGGATCGGCGAAATGCTTTTCGAGCCAGGCGCGATCGTGACGCAGGCCCACTCCATCCAGGGCGGGCGCGAGCGTGGAACCGGTTCCGTCGATTTGATGGCAAGAGTCGCAATGGTTGGCCTGATAGACCGTTGCACCCTGCGTCACGAAATCCGGCGCGGTCAGCAGCGCCGCCTCGTTCTGCGGCGTCAGCTTCAGGACGAACAGCGAAAGCGCATTCAAGTCGGCAGTGGGCAAATCGATGGGGGGCATCGCGCTGCCAGGAACTATTTTCGAAGGATTCTTGAAGTGCGGCACCAGCCAGCTAATGGTGCGATGATTGGCCGGAATCTTGGTCAGATCGGGACCGATGCCGTTCTCACCCGGGCCCATGTGACAGCCGGTGCAGCCTTCCTTCTTGAAGTGTCCCAGGCCGGCCAACTCCTGCGGCTTCAAACTCTGCCAGGCAGCGGGCTGGGCCCCGGCAGCCGGCGGCTGGGGACTGGTGTCCTCCGCTGATTCCTGATTCTTGGGCGTGGTGATCACGGCGGCGGTGGTCAAACCAGTCCAGGCAATAGCCGCCAGAATTACAAAAGTGATCGCAAATGTTCTTTTCCCGAGACGGATCATCGGCCCGCGATCGATGAAAGGCACCAGGAAAAGTCCGAGCACCGCGATTCCCGGCAGCACCACGCTGCCGAAAGTCTCCAAAGGCCCTTTGAAGAACTTCAGCATTTGGAAAAGGAACAGAAAATACCATTCCGGACGCGGGATATAAGCGGTATCGGTGGGATCGGCCAGGCGCTCGAGCGGTACCTTGGCGAGTACCGCCATCAGGAACAAGATAATGAACGCGATGGCAACGCCAACCGTGTCCTTGAACACTTGCTCGGGGAAAAACTTGCGCTTCGGCGCATTGTCTCCTGGGGCTGGCGCGACGCCGTGCTTGCGCACCAGATAAATGTGAATCCCGATGAGGATGATGGTGAGCGGCGGGAGCAGCACGGTATGCAGCGCATAGAATCGCGAGAAGGTGACATTGCCGACGCTATCGCCCTGCGCGCCGAGTAAGCGGAGCAGATAGGGGCCCGCAATGGGCGCTCCAGACATAATATGCGTCGTGACCACCGTGCCGAAATATGCGCGATTGTCCCAGGGCAGCAGATAACCGGTAAGGCCGAATGCCAGCGTGATGAGCAGCAGGGTGACGCCCACCATCCAGGTGGCTTCGCGCGGCTTCTTGTACGCGCCATAAATGAAGACCTGGATCATGTGCAGCGCCACGATGATGAGCATCATGCTGGCGCCCCAATGATGCAGGCCGCGGATCAACGGGCCGCCGGTTACCTCCGTCATGATGTACTTCACGCTGTTGTACGCTTCGCCGGGAGTGGGGGCGTAGTTAAAGGCGAGCAAAGCGCCGGTGAACACTTGAATCACGAAGAAAAATACCGCCATGCTGCCGATGATCTGGTGCCATCCGGCGGAGGCGGGAATGTCCTCGTAGAGAAAATTCTTGACGGCGCTTTCGATGCCGGTGCGGTGCTCAAGCCAGTCGATAACGGTGCGCATGTCGGGTTAGGCTTGCGGTTCCACCGGCCCGATTTCGAGCTTTCCGGCGTCGATCTTGGTCATGTAGCGATCGAGCGGACGCGGCGCCGGGCCGCTCAACACTTTGCCGTCCATGGAAAAGACCGACGTGTGGCAGGGGCAAATGAAGGTGTGGCTGGGATCGTCCCAGTGATAGGCGCAGCCCAGGTGCGTGCAGATCGGAGAGAACGCAACCACATCGTTGTTGGGCTGTTTCACCACCCAGGCGGTCGCTTTTTCGGTGGTGACCTTCCAGCCATCCACGCGCTTGCGGTTGAAGGCAATCTCGGTGGGAGTGCCGGGCGGAATAGTGGATAGATCCGCCGTATCCACCCATTCGGCCTCTTTGCGTACCTTGGGAGGAAAAAACAAATAAATCGCAGCCGGGGCCGCCAGGGCCAGGCCGATCAAGCCCATGACGCCATTGATGAATCCGGTGTAAAATGCGCGCCGTGTGGGGGAAACATCCACGGCCGCGTGCTGTGCTGGGTTTTGCTGGTCCATTATTACGCTTTTACTGTATGCTAGACATCAAATATTCTACAAGACGACGGTCTCATTCAGGATGTTACCGGAAGCCTTTGGATCCAGGCTCAGAGGGCGCCGTCGCCGCGATCATCGTTGCGGATGCGGATGGCTTCCACGACGTCGTATACGAAGACCTTGCCATCGCCGATTTTGCCGGTGCGCGCGCTGCGGACCACGGTCTGGATCACTTCCGATGATCGATCGTCGGCCACCACCATTTCGATCTTGACCTTGGGCAGCAAATCGACTTGATACTCCATGCCCCGATAGACTTCCTTGTGGCCCTTCTGACGGCCGTGGCCGCGCACTTCCGAGATGGTCATGCCGTCGATGCCAATGCTCTTGAGCGCTTCCTTGACGTCCTCGAGTTTGTGAGGCTGGATAATCGCTTCGATTTTTTTCATGCTTCGAGATTATAACCTTCTTCGCCGTGCAAGCTGATGTCCAGGCCTTCCAATTCCTGGTCGGGCAAGACGCGCACTCCCACCACTAAATCGCAAATTTTGAGAATCACCAGCGTCCCGACGATCGCCAGGCCCCAGGAGATGGCCACCCCGATGGCCTGGTTGAGCACTTGGCCGGGCTGCCCGTCGATCAGGCCCAAGGGAAGCGATTTGCCGGAGCTGTCCTTCAGGCCGTCGTTGATGGCCACGGTGGCGAACACGCCGGTAAGAATCGCGCCGATGGTGCCACCCGCGCCGTGAACGCCAAACGCATCCAGCGTATCGTCGTACCCGAACTTGCTCTTCACCGCGGTCACCATGAAGAAACAGAACATGCCCGCCAGCAAGCCGATCAGCATGGCAGGAAACGGCTTCACGAACCCGGAGGCCGGTGTGATGGCCACCAATCCCGCAACCGCGCCGGAGATCCCGCCCAGTACGCTGGGCTTTCCGTTGTGGAGCCACTCCACCAAAAGCCAGCCAAGGGTGGCGGCAGCGGTCGCGAAGTGCGTGGCCACAAATGCGCTGGTAGCCAGTGGAGATGCGGCCAGTGCACTGCCGGCGTTGAATCCGAACCAACCCACCCATAGCAAGCAAGCGCCGATGACGCTGAGCACCAGGCTGTGCGGCTTCATCGGTTCCGACCTATAGCCTTCTCTCTTGCCCAAATACAGAGCGCAGACCAAGGCGGACACGCCCGAGCTGACATGCACCACGGTGCCGCCCGCGAAATCCAGGCACGGGATGCGGCCGCCGGAGAACGCGTTGAGCAGGCCCCCCTGGCCCCAAACCATGTGCGCCAGCGGGAAGTACACGATGAACAGCCACAGCACGGTGAAGAGCAGCATCGCGCTGAATTTCATGCGCTCGGCGAACGCGCCGGAGATAAGGGCGGGAGTGATGATGGCGAACATGAGCTGATAGATCATGTAGGTCTCGTGCGGAATAGTGGCGGCGTAGACCGGGTTGGGCGCGGCGCCTACGTTGTTCAAGAACAGGTAACGAAGGTCGCCGATGAAGGGCAGCCCCTCGCCGAACGCCAGGCTATAGCCGGCGATGGCCCAGATAACGGTTACCACCGCCATCAGGATAAAGCTGTGCATCATGGTGCTCAGCACGTTCTTCCGCCGCACCAATCCGCCGTAAAACAAGGCTAGGCCAGGTCCGGTCATCATCAGGACCAGGGCCGCGCTCACCAGCATCCAGGCGTTGTCTCCCGCGCTTTGCGCGGATTTTACGGCAGCCTCCAGATTGCTGATGCGGGTTTCCGTTGCAGTAGGGACAGATTGGGCGAGCGCCAGCGCAGGCGCAAGGAATGCCGCCCATACAACTCGGTAGGGCATAAAGTATATTGTTAACCCAGTTGACGGGCCAACCGCAATGGATTTTCCGTAAGAATGGCGAACTATCCGACTATAGCGGTCAGCCGCAGGATGCGCTCGCCAAGCTCCCGATCTCCTTCGATGCGGATCTGCGCGCGAGCCGATTCTCGATCCATGCCTTTGGTAAAGAGCCGCCACGCCAGGTCCTGCGGGATGGTCACGTGGGAAGCAGGTTCTGATTCAGGTCGCGCCGCGAAGCCCCATCCGGCCGGCCCTTTGGACAGAAACCATTGGCCGCCGCAATCGCCCGAAATCTCCACCAGAACCACCGTTCCCCCTGGCGCACCGGCATCCCGATATAAATGAGGCAGCCCGCGCAGGAAGCAATCCAACACCGGATGATAAAGTTCAGCTGTCATGATCCCCGGACGCTTGGTAGCTAGCCGGATCTGCTGCTGATGATGCCAGCGTTCGGTCAATTCGCGGGCCGTGTCAAACCAATTCAGAGACGCTGTTTCTCCCGCCCAGCTCACGGGAAAGGCCGCGGCTGCCAAAGGATCTAGAGATTCGTGAAAACGCGCGCTCTCTTCGCAGGCCGTTTTGAGCATGCCGATCAATACCGCGGGGCTGAGCCGCCGATAAACGCTGACGCCTTCCCGATTGAGGCGATTCACCAACGCGATGAGATCCTCCGGCGAACGAATATCCGCTCTCTCCACATAACAGGAATCTCGAACCATCGAGAGCTTTCGCAGGGAGGTATCCAGCAGGTGGGCTGCTACGTCGCGCACCTTCCACAACGGCGCGGTAGTTGGAACATCCCATTCGTCCGGTGCAAGCGCTTCGAGCAGGCGTATCAGTTCGTCATCCACGCGGCGCAGCAGGTGAGCGCACAAGATAGGAGCAGTACCGTTGGCTTGATCCGCGATCATCGATAACGGGACTTCGCGATATGGCTCAGCTTTTTGGCTTCCATTGAAGGCCGGCGCTGAACTCCAGGCCCAGGATGTATTTCATGCCTTTGCGGGTACAAGTGCGTACCGATGCCATGCCGTGCAGCCCCAAACCGACGCATTGCAGAGTCAGGTAGGTTTGTTTGTCGATCGGCTCCACAACTTCGACACGCATTCCGGCCGCGGAAATGTTCAGGCTACGGCCGTTGACGAACCGGTCGACGCCGGCTCGGTCTTTCCAAGCGATTTGGATCGGCGCCGATTTCTCGGCTCGCTCGTGCCTTCGGAGTTCGCCTTCATGATGCATCGCGTTTGGCTCGTATATACCACTATCCGACGCGGCGATCAACCCCTGACTCTCCCATGTCGTTAGCCCAAAGTGGATGACGCCGACTGTAACGTGCGCTCTTCTCCGGCTGCCATCGATTCTCTGGCAATCCCGAAGCGCGCCGTGAAATGAAACGAGCTGCCCCTGCCCGGCGAGCTTTCCACCCAGATCCGGCCGCCCAGCATCTCGGTTAACCGGTGCGAGATCGTTAGTCCCAAGCCAGTGCCGCCATATTTGCGGGTGGTTGAATTATCGCCCTGGGTGAACGAAGAGAAGATCTCTTTCTGCCTCTCCGGTGCAACGCCGATCCCGGTATCGGTAACGGTGAAGCGCAGCATCACATTCTCGCCCTCGTCGCGCTCTCTTTCCACCGACACATTCACTCCGCCGGAGTTAGTGAATTTCACGGCATTCCCAACCAGGTTCACGATGATCTGACGCAAGCGAACCGGATCGCCCGCCACCAAATCCACCACTTGCGGGGCCACGCTCCAATTGAGTTCGAGACCCTTTTGCCGCGCCCGGATCGCAAAGGGCTTCAGGCTCTGCGCCAGCCCCTCGCGCAGACTGAAGTTCACGGTTTCCAGATCCAGTTTTCCGGCCTCAATCTTGGAAAAGTCCAGAATGTCATTGATCACCGTCATCAATCCCTGAGCGGACTCTTTGGCGGTCTCCAGATAATCGCGCCGCTCGGCTTCGAGCGTGGTGTCCAACGCCAGGTCCACCATGCCGAGAATCCCGTTCATCGGCGTCCGAATCTCATGGCTCATGTTCGCTAGAAACTCGCTCTTGGCCCGATTCGCCGCGTGCGCCGCTTCCTCCGCCCGCCGTCGTTCCACCATCTCCGCCTCGAGCCTGCCATTCACGGTTCGGAGCGCCGCTCGTTGCAAATGCGCTTGCAAAGCAAGGTGGACAAACACGCCAAAGACGGTCGCCGTCAAGATGGCCCCCAAGAGCGTCAGGGCCGAGGACAAAGGAGTTTGGTTCTTGGCCGAGAATGCCTGCAATAATCCAAATCGTGTAGTCGCGAGAAATAGAGCCGCGCCGATTGGCGCCCATAGTTCACTCAGGCCCGCCTGAATCATGTCCAAAGCCAAGGCGGCAACACCGAAGCCGAGCACCATGAAGCCAATAGCAGTATGAAATGCCACGCGAGTGGAGTTGCCCAGAATAAAGGCGTAACCATTTCCCCACAACATGCTGATGCCGCAGGCCCCGCCCACCGCTGCGATCAGTAAACCACTCAGGCCGAGCACCGGCGATCGACTGCTGAGCGGGCGCATTTGAGCCCATGCACAGCTGATTGCGAGCACCAGAAAGCACATGCCTGTAACAGGTGACATCCGGCCATAAGGGGCCCCAAGAAACTCGTCCAGCCCAGAGCGCACGCCAAACAGGTACTCCAGCAGTCCGATCGTTGCAAGGGTAGCCAACAGCCCGGAGGTAACAAATATCCAGCGCCGTTTCGCCAGGATAATCCCCATCAGACCCACCCCGGCCGAGATAAAGCTGATGGCCGTCGTGGGCTGCATGGGAGCTAGTTTTGGGGAAATCTTAATGACGGACCAGTTGTGGAAGGCCCATCCCACCAAAACCGTCAACCCGAGCAGGATGGCCAGGGCAGCCGATAGCGCTGCAATCCGCCGGGGCCACGACATACTGGACCGAGACGTTGGCGAAACTCGCACTCTTCAGCTATCGACCTATGCAAAACAATGCTTTACACCTCGCCCAGCCAAATCGACTCCAACCATTGCAAACCCACCTGGCGACGGGTCAGCTTCACCCCGGGAGTTTCCCGCAGCCAGTCTTCGATATTGGTGTCGCTCGTGGGGCGCCAGGAGTGGGACCTGGCCAGCTCCGTCATCTCCCCGGGGCCGAAGGCTGAGCGGCAGGGTTCGCCCAGAATCGCGAGGAACAGGGCGCGTGGAATGCGGCCATTCTCTTTGCGGAGGTAGGTGAGGGCGATGCGGCTGCCCGGCGCCGACAAAGTAGCGAAAGCGCCCAGATTCGCGGACACCTGCTCGGGCCGCAAGTACATGGTTACGCCTTCCCACAGCCAGAAGGATGGTTGGCGCGGGTCAAAGCCGGCCCTTTCGATGAGCGGAGCCAGCCGGTCGTGCTCGAAATCCATGGCGACAAAACGGACGTCTCTTGCTTTGAATGGGAACGACGCCGAGCGCTCTCGTTTTGAGGCCTGGCTGGCAGGATGGTCTACTTCAAAGACTACGGTGTCCCGCAGGCAATCCAGACGCCAGGCGCGGCTGTCCAGGCCTGCGCCCAGGATCACCAATTGAGCGGGAGGCTCTGCGGATGTGATGGCGCGGTCCAGAACCACGGTGCGGAATTGATTGAATACGCCCATGCCGCGGGACCAAAAAGGATAAGGTGATTTGCGGGCGCCGCTAGCGAGAGAAACATGCGTCTTCTCTACTCTCTTCCGCCATCTTTCGGGCAGGAACCGGGCTGCAACCGGATCCGCGAATCCAGACACCTGGGGCGCCAGTGTGCCGAGCGCGCGATTCAACTCGACAAACTCGGCGGTCCTGCTGCGTTTTCCCTGGCGCACTGGATATAGTACGAAGCTTGGACGGTCGTGGTTCGGGCTGGTTGCCCTGGACCGGCGAAACTTGACATGATCGGAGCTATGGCTCAGGGCGGAAAGATGACCTTCGGGCCCGGCGACCGGATCGGCGACTACGAAGTGCTGGCTCCCCTCGGTGCGGGCGGCATGGGATCGGTCTACAAAGTCCGCCACGCCATCTCGCAACGCGTCGAGGCCCTCAAAGTAATTCTGCCCAATGGGTCGCACACGCCTGAAACGGCCGAGCGCTTCCTGCGCGAGATCCGGCTGCAAGCCAGTCTGGAGCATCCGCACATCGCGTCCCTGCACAATGCATTTCGCATCAGCCCGGGTCAGACTGGCCCGGGTCAGACTGGCAATGACGAGCTGGTCATGGTGATGGAATTCGTGGAGGGCGTCAGCCTGCGCGAAAAGATCCGTTCGCCCGGCATCACGCTGGGTCAGGCTTTGGAATATACGTCCCAGGTGCTGGCTGCGCTCGAGTATGCCCATGGGCATGGGGTGATCCATCGCGATATCAAGCCGTCCAACGTGATGATCGCTTCGCATGGAGTGGTGAAGCTGCTGGATTTTGGACTGGCGACGTCATCCATCACGGGCCGAGAAGGCGGAGACGCCACCGATGACGATGCCACGGAATTAACCCTCACACAACCCGGCACGCTGCTCGGATCGCCCTATTACATTTCGCCCGAACAAGCGCGCGGAGAGCGCGCCGATGCGCGATCGGACATCTATTCGACGGGAGCCATGCTGTACGAAATGGTGGCGGGCCGTCCGCCGTTCGAGGGTACGGGCGGGTCCGGCGCTTATGCCATCATCGCGGCGCATCTGCATCAAACGCCGCGCTCGCCATGTGAGCTGAATCCGCAAACGCCCCAGGAACTCGCGCGGATTGTTCTGAAAGCTCTGGCGAAGAGTCCAGCCGATCGGTTTTCGAATGCCCAGGATTTTCTCGCCGCGTTGAAGTCCATCCGCGTGGATGCCGTTCGGTTCCATGAGAGCGCAACGGTTGCGGGAACAGGTACTGGGGCTGTGGAAGCCCCGGCCCACAGCGATGCCGACCTGGAGCGAGCCAGCAAAGATCTGGCAACTTACATCGGCCCCATCGCGCACATCCTGGTGCGGCGCGCCGCGCCCGAGAGCCGTACGCTGGGCGAACTGTATCAAACGCTGGCGCAGGAAATCAGCTCGGCGGCCAAGCGCGAGCAGTTCCTGGCCTGCATGCCCCGTGCCACGCTCAGCCGTGCAGCACCCGTTAGTCATTCAGGAGGCGGAACGCCTTCTGCAGGCTCACGAACATCCGGTTGAACGATCCGGTGAGCGCGGAGATTTCATCGCTGCCGTGGACGGGCAGTTCGGGAAGGCTCATATCGCCGGTGCTGATGCGATCCGACATCTCCGATAGCTTGCGCACCGGCCGAATTACCAGGAAGACCACCGCCGCATCCAGTGCCACTATGGAGATCAAAAAGCCCGCGATCAGATAAATAACCAGCGTACGGAAGGCCGCGCTCGCAATTTGCACGGGCACGGCCATGGGGACCGAGACAATCTGCGCCGCAACTGTTTCATTCGGTTTCCAGCCGAAGCCGTTCACGCTGCCGTAAGTCTTCACGATGGTGGCGGGCGCGTCGGCGGGCTGGCTGTGACACTGCATGCACGCCTGCTCGGTGGTGATGGGCCGCGCAATGTAAAGCATGCGCCCGGTGGGGCTGTCGCGTTCGCCGACCAATTCTTTTTCGCCGGCGTGATTGCGGAAATAGTTGATCAGGTCCGCTTCCCAATCCACTGCCCGATCGCGCAGGTTGGATGGATTGAGCGCCGCTTCTTTATACGAGTACTCAGGGTATTCTTTGCGCAGATAATCGAAGGTGACGGTGGCGGCGTAAAAGGGGATGGTTTCCGGAAGGAAGCGCGTCTGGTGAGCGGGCAGCGTCTCCAAAAGCGGCGCCAATTCATTCGCGGTGTACTGGCGCGTGGAGCGGGCGCTCTCAATCATGAGATCGGCCTGCTGGATCACCTGGCGGCGCGCGTTGTTCATCAGAAACTGGTACGCGGTGTAGGCGATCAGCATCGATCCGGCGCCGAACAGTGCCACCAAAATGAGATTGAATTTCGTGAGTAATTTCATGCCGCACACTCGGACAGAGAGAGTATAGCGCGTGCGATAAACTGAAGACGGATGGCCATGCATCGGCATCGAATCGCGGCGTTTCTTGCGGGTTGTTTGATCCTGGGCAGCCTGTTCATGATTTTTGTCGCCACCCAGAACTTCGCCACGGTGGATCGCGTGCTGGCTGCGCCCGCCTCCGAGGCTGCGCCCATGCTGCAAGCGCTCAGTCCGGAGAACGCCCGGCTTCTGCTGCGCTATCTGGCGGGTGAGGAAAATCGGCTGTTTTTCACTAGCTGGGAACTGGCGCAGATCGCTTTGGGTGCCCTGCTGACGGCAATTCTGTTGCTAGGGATCAAAAGCCGGCTGCCGGCGGGCCTGGCCGGCGCCATGCTGATCATCGCCTTGTTCCAGCATTTTCGAGTGACGCCGGAGATGATCGCGCTCGGCCGGCTGGTTGATTTCGGCGGCGCAGCGGGGTCGGCTGCGTACAGCCAATTCTGGCGCTTGCACGGCCTGTATGGCGTCTTGGAGGTGGTGAAGCTGGCGCTCCTGATAGTGGCCGCCGCTATTTTGCTTTTTACGCGGCGCAAGAAAACCACGGAAGCGGTGGAAGTGAGCCCTGCAGTTTCGACTTTCGCGGAACCATAGCGTACCTCCCTTTGAAAATCAAACCTGAAAATCGTTTTTGGATTCGCATCTACGGCTTCACTGCGTTTATCATGCTGGTGGCGGTGAGCGTCTTCGCGTGGCTGGCGTGGACCTCCAAGGAGGAGCCGGGCGTCGGGCGCGTGGCGGGTGCGCTTCCAGTAAACGCCGCCGCCAGTACGCTGTCCGACGAAAGTTACGAGCTACTGGCGGCCTTTCGAGCACCGGAATATGTGCCCCAGCCTGGCGCGCCCAAAGCATTCCAGAACGCGATGGCGAAATATAAAATCGAGGACTACAAGGGTGCCGCTTCGGCGCTGCGATCCGTCACCGCTGCCCAGCCGGGCTTCGCGGGCGCGCGATTTTACTTGGGAATATCGCTGCTGCTCACCGGCGACCGGATATCGGGGATCGAGGAGCTGCGCGGCGTAACCGATTCCGGCGACAGCGCCTACCTGGAGCGCGCCCGCTTCTACCTTGCCAAGGGGCTCATCGCCGAGCACGATATCCATCGCGCGCAGGAGCAACTCGAGAATCTGATCGCGCAGCACGGCGACTTGGAAAAACAAGCGGCCGCACTGCTCGGACAAATCCGCCCGTCATAATAGATAAAGTGCCCGACATCCTCACCATCATTGCGAAGTACGGATATACCAGCTTGTTCGTGGCGCTGGTCATGGAAGCCATCGGCTTGCCGGTTCCCGGAGCTTTGGCATTGCTGGCCGCGGGAGCTGCGTCGGCGGCAGGCGTGATGCATCCGGCGCTGGCTTTCGGCGCTGCGCTCGCGGCCATGCTGATCGGAGATGTCACTCTCTACGTCACCGGGCGCTTGTCCGGATGGCAATTGCTGGGCTTCTTGTGCGGCCTTTCGATGAGTCCCGAAGTTTGCATTTTGCGCTCCGCGAAGTGGTTCTATAAGCGCGGGCGCACTACACTGCTGTTCTCGAAATTCCTGCCGGGGGTGAACACCATGGCTGCGCCGCTGGCCGGAAGCATGCACATGCGCGCGTCGCAATTCCTCCGCTTCGATTTTGGAGGCGCGCTGCTCTATGCGCTGGCTTATGGTTCGCTCGGTTACCTGTTTCGCGATGTTTTCCGTTTGATCGCAGGCGGATTGCAGGCCTTCAGCCGGGCGGTGGCGTGGGTGATTTTCGTCGGCGCGGTCGTATTCGTTGCCTACCGCGTGTGGCTGTACGCCCGCTATCGGCTCAGTCAATTTGTGCCTCGGGTTCCGGTGAGCGACGTGGAGGCTCGCTTGAAGTTGGAAGGCACGCCGGATGTCATCATCGCGGACGTCCGCAGCCACGGCTATTATGACCGGGGCGAGCAGCGCGTGCTGGGCTCCATCCGCATAGAGCCGAACAATCTGGATGCATTCGTCGAGACGCTGCCCAAGGACACGCCCATATATCTTTACTGCACTTGACTACGCGAAGCCACTAGCGCCCGTGTGGCGCACATCTTGCGGCAAAAGGGATTCGACGCGTACGTGATCGCCGGTGGATTGCGTGCCTGGCGCAGGGCCGGATATCCGCTGGAAGCAGTGCCCAAGGAAGACATGGAGCTGCTGCCGCGATTTGATTAGCTGGGCGATTGCATTTTTACCGAGCCGCGCCCAAAGGAAGCGGTCATAGCACCGGCGAATCGTTGCCCAGGAGCGCTTTTCGCACGATTTTAATGGGGGGCCAACCTTCGCGCATAAACCGGTCGTGGAATTCCTGCAGTGTGAACGCACTGCCGCGCATCTTCTTGTAATCTTCGCGCAGCTTCATGATTTCGAGCTTGCCCAGCGTGTAATATAAATAGGTCGGATTGCTGGTGCCGCGCTTGGTTTCGACCTCGCCCAAGGCGCGGGTTTGATAGCCCTCCTTAACGAAAAAGTCGATGCCCTGTTCGTATGTCATCTTTCCGGTGTGCATCTGAATGCCGACGATATAGCGGGCGTCGCGTAGCAGTGCGTCCTGCAATTGGCCCAGGCGAAGCTTCAGGTCGCCGTTACCGTAGCCCTCATCCAGCATCATTTGTTCGCAATAGTGCGCCCAGCCTTCGGCGTTGGAATTGGCGCCCAGCAGCTTGCGGACCTTGGATGGAATGCCCTGCATCCAGAGGAACTGCACATAATGGCCCGGATACGCTTCGTGCACCGCGGTGCTGATGATGGTGCCTCGGTTGAAGCTCTCCATATGCTCTTCCACTTGTTGGGGAGTCCAGGACCGGTCCGGCAACGTCACGTTGAAAAAGGCTTCCTTGGCCACCTTCTCATATGGCCCCGGCGTGTCCATGGACGCCGTGGTGAGGGCGCGCATGAACGGTGGAGTTTCCTCCAGTATCGGCAGCACCGGCGAAGGGATGGTGATGATCTGCTTGGCGGTGATGTAGTCTTTCAATCCGCCTAATACGTCGCGAAAAGATTGCAATAAGTGATCGGGCGCCGGGTGATCGCGCGTAGCTTCATCCAGGATCTGCTGCGGCGTCTTGCTCGGGTCGATCTTAGCCGCAGTTTCTTTGAAGGATTGCTGATTCCGACGCAAATCGGTCATGCCGATTTCGAGCAAACTGTCCAAAGGCAGGCCGACCATTTCTTCATACAGCAGCTTTTTGCTAAATAGACTGCCGCCCAGACGAAAATCGCCCTTGGAGCGCGCCAGCAGGTCTTTTTCGAGGAACTCCTGATAGCGTTTCAAAACGTCCATAGCCTGATCGTTAGACTTTTTGAATTCAGCCAGCAGGGCGGGATCCTTCACTTCCTTGAATGCGCTGGGGACGTCGTTCTGAAAGAAACTGACGATGCCCGGTAATTGCTCGATCGCGACTTCGGTGTAAATCCGGGGAGGGTTCTTGAGATTGGCGCGGGCGGCATCAAACACGGTGGGGAACTGGCGCTCACGCGCGATAACGGATTTCAACCGATCGGCCGGGGGTGCAAAGGTGCGGCTCATGATGACGAAAACGCTGTTCGTCACGCCGCTCGAATAGATGTCCGGGTTCTTTTCCCAGGTGCGGACCTGTTCGATATCCAGCAGCGTCGCACGGATGTAACTGAGAATGAGCTCCCGGTCCGGATCGGGAGGCAGAGCCGCGAATTCCTTTTCGGCCTGGTGCAGCGCCTTGGTCTGAGCATCGATGCCCGCCTTGGAGTAATCTTCTAGTTGCGTGTCGTATTGGTGAAATCCGGATGACGTGCCCGTGGTGGGACTGAATTTGAAGTAGACGTCATCGAAGAAGCGATCCACTTGTTGAGGCGTGGGTTGCGTCGTGGGTTGCGCCGTGGGTTGCGCCGTGAGTTGCGCCGTCAGCGGGTTCAAAAGCATGGTTGAGCAGATGGTCAGAAGGCAAAGTCCGCGGAACATCCTTCTATTATGCGCAGCCATGGCCCTGCTGGGTGCCGCAATTGCCGGGCATGGCCAAACTCCGCAAAATGCGCCTGAGATGGCATCGCATGACGTCCCCGCCACCTTCAGCACGAAAGTAAACCTGGTAATGGTTCCAGTGGTGGTTCGCGATGGCCAAGGGAAAGCCATCGGAACACTCCAGAAGGAAGACTTCCAGCTATTCGACCAGGGCAAGCCGCAGATGATTTCCAGGTTCTCCGTGGAAAAGGCCGGTGAGACGGCGATTCCGGCAGAGGTTGCAGACGACGCTACGCTCCAGAATGCGGCTACATCCACGGCAGCTAAGGCGCCTTCTTCGATCGCCCAGCGATTTGTCATTTACTTATTTGACGATGTTCACACCAGCACGGCCGATCTGATGCAAGCTCGCAACGCAGCCGACAAGCACTTGAGCGAGTCGCTCGACGCAACCATGCGCGCTGCCATTTTCACTACGTCGGGGCAAGGCAATCTGGACTTCACCGACGATCGCGTGAAGCTGCACGAGGCGCTGATGAAGCTGATGGCGCGGCCGGCCATGAGCCCGGCGGGATCGGAATGTCCGGACCTCACGTACTACATGGCGGATCTGATCCAGAACAAGAACGACCAGACGGCCTTGCATGCGGCAGCTCAGGAAGCGTTGGCAACCTGCGCTCCGCCGCCGCCCATTCCTCCCAGCAACACGCCAGCCTATCAGCAGATAATGGAGCAAGCTGAACAAAACGCCGAGAACGTGTCCCGCGCTACGGCGTCGAATATCCTTGCCCTTGGGGAACGCGAGACGCGCCTGGCCTTTACGGTTTTGGAAAATGCCATCCGCCGTCTGGCCGCTGCACCTGGAGACCGCACGTTGATCTTCGTGTCGTCTGGATTCTTCTTCGCCGACGATTTGCGCGACGAAGAAACCGGCATATTCGATCGCGCCATTCGCGCCAACGTGCGCATCAGCTCACTGAATGCGCGCGGACTCTATACCATGATTCCGGGAGGCGACGCCAGCACGCCCACTACCGCAGGTGGCCCCGAAGTCATGAATTTGAAGTCGCAATATCAGCGCGAGAGTGCGTTGGTGGAAGAAGGCATCCTGGCCGAGCTCGCCGATGCCACCGGCGGCCGCTACTTCCACAATAATAATGACCTGAAAGCGGGGTTCGCGCAGGTGGCGGCGTCGCCGGAATTCCTTTATGTTCTCGGATTCTCACCGCAAAACTTGAAGCTGGACGGTCGCTATCACGCGCTCAAAGTGACACTGAAGACATCGCATGGTTTGGATCTACAAGCTCGGCGCGGTTATTACGCGCCCAAGCATCTGCCCGACCCGGAAGAGGATGCCAAACGAGAAATGCAGGAAGCCATGTTCTCGCGCGACGAAGTGCAGGATATTCCGCTCGATTTGCACATGCAATTCTTCAAATCGAGCGACATTGTCGCGAAGATTTCCGTGCTGGCGCGGGTGAATGTGAAGAAATCTGCGCTTCCGCAAGGCGGACGGACGGAACAACGACAACCTGACGGTACTTTCCGGCCTGTTCGACCGCAATGGGAATTTCATCACTGGTACGCAAAAAATACTGGAGCTTCGTTTGCTGGATCCAACCCTGGAGAAGGTGCTGAATTCGGGTATTACAGTTCGCACATACTTCGACGTCGCCCCCGGGAGCTACGTCATCCGCCTGGTGGTTCGGGATTCAGAAGGCCAGGCCATGGCGGCGCGCAACGGCGTGGTGGACATTCCCTGAAGTTGCCAGGCCAGCGCTTTTCATACATCGCGCTGAAAAATACAGTAGAATTGTCCACCAGTAGAGGAGTTCCCTTCCAAAATGCTGGCGAGAGGCGCAGCCGCGGCCCTTTTCCTGTTCGGCCTAATCGCCGGACTCGACTCGCTTGGCCAAACGCCCACCGGGCAGAATGCGCCCCCGCAAAATACACCAGAAATGGCATCTCGCGACGCGCCGGCTACCTTCAGCGCCAAAGTGAACCTGGTGATGGTTCCGGTGGTGGTGCGCGACGGGAAGGGCAAAGCGATCGGAACGCTGCAAAAGGAAGATTTTCAGCTCTTCGATAAAGGCAAGCCGCAGGTGATCTCCCGGTTTTCGGTGGAAAAGGCCGGCGAGAACCTGATTCCCGCCGAAGTGGCGGCGGACGCAGCCGCGATCGACAAATCCATTGCGCCGGCCACTCCCGCCGCGCCCATCGCGCAACGGTTTGTCCTTTATCTGTTCGACGACGTGCATACCAGCATGGCGGACTTAATACAAGCCCGCATCGCGGCGGACAAGCACTTGACCGAGACGCTCGATCCAGCGGCTCGCGCCGGCATCTTCACCACGTCCGGGCAGAACAACGTTGATTTCACCGACGATCGCGTGAAGCTGCACGAGGCGCTGATGAAGCTGATGTCGCGGCCAACCTTGGGGCCGCCGGGATCGGAGTGCCCGGACCTCAGCTACTACATGGCGGATCTGATCCAGAACAAAAACGATACCATCGCGCTCCAAGCGGCGGCCCAGGAGGTGCTGGCCAGCTGCGATCCGCCCCCGCCCGGTCCAATAACGCCGGCCACGCAACAAATGGCGGAGAGCATTTCGCGCGCCACGGCATCGCGGGTTCTGAGCGTCGGTGAGCGCGACACGCGTCTGGCATTTACGGTGCTGGAGGGCGCCATCCGCAGGCTCGCCGCAGCGCCCGGCGACCGTGCCTTGATCCTGGTCTCCGCTGGATTCTTCCTCACCGACGAAATGCGCCCGGAAGAAACCGATATTATGGATCGCGCCATTCGCGCCAACGTGCGAATTAGCTCTCTGAATGCCCGAGGGCTTTATGCCATTGTTCCCGGAGGCGACGCCAGCACGCCCTCTTCGGCTGGTGGCCCGGCAGTGACGATCGTGAAGGATCGCTATCGCAGCGAAAGCGCGCTGGCGGAGGAAGACGTGCTGGCCGAACTGGCCGACGCCACCGGCGGCCGGTACTTTCACAACAGCAATGACTTGAAAGCGGGCTTTGAGCTGCTGGCAGCGGCTCCGGAGTTCGTTTACGTTCTGGGATTCTCGCCGCAAAACTTGAAGCTCGACGGAGGCTATCACGCGCTCAAAGTGAAGCTGGCGACTGCGCGCGGCCTGGATTTGCAGGCCCGGCGCGGATACTACGCGCCCAAGCATCTGCCCAACCCCGAGGAAGACGCCAAGCGCGAAATCGAAGAAGCGCTTTTTTCGCGGGATGAATTACAGGATATTCCCGTCGAATTACATATGCAATTTTTCAAATCGAGCGACGTTGCCGCCAAGATTGCCGTGCTGGCGCGGGTGAATGTGAAGAATCTCCGCTTCCGCAAGGCGGACGGGCGTAACAATGACAACGTGACGGTGCTTTCCGGTGTCTTCGACCGCAATGGAAATTACATCACCGGAATGCAAAAGATAGTGGAGCTGCGCCTGCTGGATCCAACCTTGGAGAAGGTGCTGAACTCCGGTATTACGGTGCGCAGCAATTTCGACGTGGCGCCCGGAAGTTATGTGATCCGGCTGGTGGTTCGGGATTCGGAAGGCCAGAGCATGGCGGCGCGCAACGGCGTAGTTGAGATTCCATGAGATTTTGGTCAAAGAAAAATTGTATGAGAGAAAGATTGGATGGAGGTGCGATCGTGAATTTTCAGCGCATGAGTTGTTTGGCCGCGCTTCTCGTCGCGGCGGCTTTTTATCCCTCGGCTCGCGCTCAAGCGCCGGCGGATACCGGTGTCATCCGGACCGAAACCAAACTGGTCCTGGTGGACGCGGTGGTGACGGATAAAAAGGGCAATTACATTCACGACCTGGAGTCCAAGGATTTCCGCGTCTATGAAGACAACAAAGAACAGCAGGTGAAGAGTTTCTCGTTTGAAGCCGGAGCGGCATCGCCCGCCAACCAGCAAAGACATTACCTGGTGTTGTTTTTCGACAACTCGACCATGGACTTTGGCTCCCAGGCGCTGGCGCGTGGAGCAGCCGCCAAGTTCATCGACGCCAATGGCGGTCCCAACCGTCTGATGGCGATTGTCAATTTCGGCGGGGCGCTTCAAATCGCGCAAAATTTCACCGACGATACCCAGCGGCTCAAGAATGTCGTGAATGGAGTAAAGTTTGCGAGCGTGGCGCCCAACGCGTCGGATGCAAATGCGCCGCAGTTGAGCGCGCAAATGGCGAGCTTTGGCGCGCGCGACGTGCTCTATGCGTTGAAGGATCTGGCCAAGAGTCTAAGCGCCGTTCCGGGCCGGAAGACTTTGATCATGATCACCGGCGGGTTCCCCGTGACCCCGGAGATCATATCCGAAGCCACCGCCACAATCAGCGCCTGCAACAAGGCCAACGTGGCTATTTATCCCATTGATGTCCGCGGACTGGTGGCCGGCACGCCGCAGGCCAGTTTGAGTTCGCCCTATGGCAACCTTCGTTTTGTGCCGGCGTCCTATGTTCCCGGTGGCATGGCCTTCTTTATCCCGCAACACGGTGGAGGCGCAGGCGGGGGAGGCGGCGCTGGAGGCGGTGGGGCGGGCGGAGGCCATGGGGGCGGAGGCACTGGAGGCGGGGGCACTGGTGGCGCTCCGGGCGGCGGGACAAGCGGTGGTTCGCCAGGCGGATCGCGCACGAACGCCCCCGGGGGTACGGGAGCGGGATCACCATTGAATACCGGGATGATGAACGGCTGTGGCGGCGGCTTGTCGGCGAACAATCCGAACAATCCATGCAACAGTGCACGTACCATCATGCCGAAAATGCCCGACAGCACCACCACGAATCAGAACATCATGTTCCTGCTGGCGGAGGGCACCGGAGGCTTCGTCATTCACGAGACCAACGATTTGACGGGCGGCATGGAAAAAATCGGGAAGGAACAGAACGAGTACTATATTCTCGGCTACACGCCCCCGGATTCGGAAGAGGGAACTTGCCATACGCTGCGCGTGAAAGTGGATCGCGGCGGCACCGAAGTGCGGGCCCGCACCGGTTACTGCAACTCCAAGCCAGTAGATATGCTGGCCGGTAACGCCACCGAAAAGGAGCTGGAGGCTCGCGCGCTCGCGGCCCAAACCGGAAATGTCCCCGCTACCATGCAGCTGCCGTTCTTTTATACCGCGCCCAACGTGGCGCGCGTGAACGTGGCGATGGAGATCTCGACCGACAGCCTGAAGTTTGAAAAGCAGAAGGGCAAATTCCATTCCACCATCAATATTCTCGGCGTGGCGTATCTGCCGGATGGTTCGGTGGGCGCGCGCTTCAGCGATTCCCTGAAGCTCGACTTCGACGACAAGAAGCAGATGGAGGCTTTCAAGGAAAAGCCCATGCACTATGAGAACCAGTTTGACGTCGCGTCCGGGAAATACAATCTGAAAGTGGTCTTCGCAGCCGGCGGCGAGAGCTTCGGAAAAGTGGACATGCCGCTAGCGGTCGATCCCTACGATGCCAAGCAGTTCAGCATGAGCAGTTTGGCGCTCAGCAAGGATGTGCACCGCTCCTCCGACCTGGGAACCGGCCTCGATGCGCTCCTGCTCGAAGATCGCGTGCCCTTGATTGCCAACGGGATGCAGTTGGTGCCGTTTGGGTCCAATCATTTCAAGAAGACCGATCTGGTGGCTTTCTACACCGAGCTGTATGAGCCGCTGCTGGTGACTGGCGATCCAAAGACCCCGCCAGTGGTGGCATTTGAGCTGCGCGTATTGGACGCTAAGACCGGCGAACAGAAATCAGACACCGGTTTGCTGCGTGTAGAACTTCCCAAGCAAGCAGGGAGTCCGACGGTTCCGCTGGGAGCCAAGGTGCCCACGGAGTCGCTCGCCCCGGGTGCTTATCAGGTGGAGCTCAAGGCCATGGATGACAAGGGAAAAGAGTTCAAGCGCACCACCGATATTCAAATCGAGTAACTTTAGGGCAGACCGGCTATCCGCGCACCAGCAACGATCGAATGAGCCCCAGATCGTTCAAAATGCGGCGGCTCTTTTGGGTGTGGGCATCCAGTTGAGAGATCTTGAATAGCGCCAGGCGCAGGGCTTCCGCACGGCGTTCATCGCTCGCATTGTTGGCATCGTTGAGCAAGGCTTGTAACTCGCCTTGCGCCTCCGCGATCACGTTTTCCAAGACCACCATGAACTCGTGCGCGCTTTCAATGCTGTGGAACGGCTGTTCGGCTGCGTCGGCCATGACTCCATATACAGTAACGCACACCACGGTCGCGGGCTAGGCCGGCGCTGCTATAATAAACCGAATTTTTCATGAGGCTTACAGGTTTCTTGTTGCTTGCAGGCGGATGGATCATCGTGCTGGGCGCCATCGCGCTATTGCCGTCCGGGCCGTCTGAAGTTGCTTTTGTGCTGGTGGCGCTCGGAGTTGAGGCCCTGGGCTTGACGCTGGTGTTTCGCTCGCACCTGGCTCCGGGCAGGGAACGCAGGTGACGCCGGTTCGCGCTCCTGCCCTGACCGAGACCTCGGCTGCGCTCTGCTTTCTGTTCGTCCTGCTCATTCCAAGTGCTACAGCCGGGTTGGCGCTGATCAACGCAGGCCTCGGAAGGTTCAGAAATGCCGCTCATTCCATGTTGAGCGCGCTCTGTGTCATCGCCGTTGCCGCGCTAGTCTACTTCGCTGTCGGCGCGGCGTGGCAGGGCTCCGCTGAGCAGCCCGCATTCGCCTTGCGCGTGGCCGGCCGGGATTGGAACTGGATCGGCGCGGGACGATTCTTCCTGCGCGGCCTCGAACTGGGAGGATGGTCCTCCCTAACGGCACTCTTCGGTTTGATGAGCGCGGCACTTGCGGCCATCATTCCGCTCGGAAGCGGCGCGGATCGTTGGCGTCTGGGCGCTAGCTGCGCTTCCACCGCGTTGTTGGCCGGCTGGACCTACCCTGTGTTCGCGCACTGGGCCTGGGGCGGCGGATGGCTGGCGCAACTGGGCTTTATCGACAGCGGCGGCGCGGGCGTCATCCAGGTGGTGGGCGGACTGACGGCCCTTTCCGTCACTTGGATTCTGGGACCTCGGCGCGGCAAATTCAACCCGGAAGGCATGCCATCGGCGCTGCCGGGACACAATGCCGTCCTGGTTTTGTTGGGCTGTTTTCTGGCGTGGCTGGGATGGTTGGGATTGAACGCCGCGGGCGCCATCCTCTTCACCGGCGTTGCGGCCAGCCGCGCGGTTTTAGTCGCTGTCAATACCACGCTTGGGGCCACCTCAGCGGCGCTATGCGTCGCGGCCATCACACGCTCGCGTTTTGGCAAGACCGATGCGTCGCTCTGCGCCAACGGCTGGGTCGCGGGCCTGGTAGCGGTGAGCGCGGGCTGCGCCGTGATACGTCCTGCCGCGGCCGTGATCATCGGTCTCATCGCGGGCGCCTTGCTGGTCTATTCGGTGGAGTGGCTGGAGCTGCATTTGGGCGTTGACGATCCGGGAGGTTCGGTGTCGGTCCACGCGGTGGCTGGTTTGTGGGGATTGCTGGCCACGGGTCTGCTGGCCGCAATTGCTCCCGGCGATTCACCGGGCCTGTGGCTCGCGCAAGTAGTGGGCATCGCGACCCTGCTCGGATTTATTCTGCCCGTCACCTATGGGTTGAACTGGCTCCTCAATCGACTCTCTCAGCAGCGTGTCGCGGTGGAAGGCGAACGGCAGGGCCTGGATTTGTTCGAGCTCGGCGCCGGCGCTTATCCCGATTTCATGACGCACAACGAAGATTTCTGGCAGCGTTAGCGATTTTCGGTAACGATAATTCAGTTTTTTAGTTTCACCGGCGGTGGCAGCTCCTTGCGCGGCAACAGCTCCGGCCGGTTCGCCGCGTGATACACCACCGACGCAATCACTGCCGCGGCCTGCATCAGGTCCGCGGGCACTGCATGGTCGTAAACGTCCATGTTCGAGTGATGCGTGATGCGCTCATACTCCACATCATCCTGGATGAACTGAAATCCCGGCAATCCCACCTGGTCGAAGGATAGATGATCGGTTCCATCGGTATTCCGAATTGATACGGTAGTGACGCCCAGGTCTCGGAACGGCGCGAGCCACTCCTCGAACACCGGCCGCATGGCATCGTTCCCTTGCAGGTACACGCCGCGAATCTTTCCCGTTCCGTTATCGTCGTTGAAGTAGCCGGAAAACTTGGCGTGCGCGGGCTTGAGTTCCATGGTGGCTGCATCGCCGAAGGTCGCTTTCACGTACGCCCGGGATCCGTAAATTCCCTGTTCTTCGCCGCTCCACAAACCCAGCCGGACAGTCCGGTCCAGCTTCAGGTGCAGAGTCTTTAGAATCCGCATCACCTCGATCATCACCGCGCTGCCGGTTCCGTTGTCTGTCGCGCCGGTGCCCCCAATCCAGGAATCGAAATGCGCGCCGATCATCACCACTTCATCCGGCTTCTTCGTTCCAGGAATATTGGCGATGATGTTCAAACCGTCGCCCGTCGCACCATCGCCGGTGGTTCGCACTTCCAGTTCCAGCTTCACCGGAACCTTCTTTTCGAGCAAGCGCGCGATGCGATTGTAGTGTTCAATGGTCAGAGCGATGCGCGGCTCGCTAACGGGCTGGCTGCTCGAATAAGCGCCCGCCGCTTCGCCGAAAACCGTGCCCGCATCGGCGTTGTAGCTGGGAACGATGGCTGCAACCGCGCCCTCTTGCGCCAGGAACTGATTCACTCGATCGGTGAGGTTGTCCTCGTACTCCCAGATCTTGGCCTCGGCATCCAGCGGCAGCAGCTCCGACAGAGCGCGCCGTTCCTCGGGTTTAACCGGCAAGATCATCTTCTCGATATCGAACGCCGGCAGAGCCTGCGGCGTGGGGGCTTCCCCTTCTTTCGCCAAATCCGCGTCGGAATAGCGGGAAGCCGGCGCCGTCATTATAGGTTTCACATCCCGCAGCTCCCCGATCAATACGATCTTGCCTCGCAGCCTGCCTTTTTGTTCTTGAAAGTACTTTTGCAGATCGTCTTCGGTTTTCTTGCGGTCCAGCCGGTCCGTGATCTTCAGCGGCGCCAGCACCGGCTCCGTAACCAGCGGCCCTTTCGTGTCCGCCGACCACGCCAGTGGAAACCCGATCAGCGGCGCGTATTCCGGCTCCTGGATCGAAATGCTGAACTTAGTGAGCCTCCAACTCCTCCCGAATTTGCCCCACGGTTGAACGGCCGCATCGTCGATTCCAAATTCCTTCAGGCGCTTGACGGTCCAATTGGCCGCTGCGGTGAATCCGGGCGAACCCGTCAATCGCGGCCCATAAACGTCGGTGATCCAAAACAGGTGGTCCATCACCTTGGAGTTTTGAAATGCCTCCGTCTTGATGCGTTGGATCACGCCGAGGTCCACCTTATCCTGAGCGCACAGCGTCAACGAAAACAGGGCAAGTGCAAGAAGTTTCATCGTCAGACCTCTAAGCATCATAGCCTGCTCCGCATGGATTGTTCTAAATGGATGTGTTCCAATAAACAACTATATGCCGCGAATCAATGTGCTCCTGGTCTTGTCCCTCTGGGCTGGTTTCCTTCAGGCTCAAACTGGCTCCGCGACTGCACCTCTCTATCCCAATTTCCCCAGTGAAATGCCGGCCAAGATCCAGCGCTCCACCACGGGTTTCGAGTACGACCGGCGCGATGTGATGATTCCGATGCGCGACAAGGTGAAGCTCCACGCGGTGGTATTGGTTCCCAAGGGCGCCAGAAACGCTCCCATTCTTTTGACCCGTACGCCTTACAATGCAACCGAGCTGACCAGCCACGAGTCCAGCCCGCATCTCGGCCCCATCCTCGAGGGCTACGACAATGCAGTCGACGTAATTGTCGATGGCGGCTATATCCGCGTGGTCGAAGACGTTCGCGGCAAGTATGACTCAGAGGGCGACTACGTGATGAACCGTCCATTGAGCGGTCCGCAAAATCCAACACCCGTAGACCACTCAACGGACACCTACGACACCATCGACTGGCTGGTGAAGAACATCCCAGAGACGAATGGCAAGGTGGGTATTCTCGGAATTTCCTACGACGGCTTCACTCCGCTGATGGCTCTGGTGAATCCTCATCCCGCGCTCAAGGTTTCCGTACCCATGAATCCCATGGTGGACGGATGGATGGGTGACGACTGGTTTCATAACGGCGCGTTCCGCCAGGTGGGCATCACCTACATCTATGAACAGGAAGCGTCGCGCGACAACAAGGAGAAATGGTGGAGCGGTCATTTCGACGATTACGACTTGTATATGGATGCCGGGTCGATTGGCGAATTAGGACAGCAGCATGGCATGGAGCAGATTGGATTTTGGAGGAAGATACTGGCCCACCCCAGCTACGATGCGTTTTGGCGCGATCAGGCCATGGATAAAATTCTGGCGGCCCAGCCGCTCAAAGTCCCCGTGCTCTTGGTGGCCAGTCTGTGGGACCAGGAAGACATTTACGGAGCCATGGCAGTTTACAAAGCCATCAAGCCCAAAGACACAGGCAACGACAAAGTGTTCCTGATCATGGGCCCTTGGTTTCACGGGCAGGAGATCGGCGATGGCAGTTCGCTCGGGGCGCTCAAGTTCCACAGCGACACGGCGCTATATTTCCGGAAGAACGTGTTGCTGCCATTCCTGGATCATTACCTGAAGGACCCAGCGCAGGACGGCCCTGTTCCCATCGCGCCCGTCACCGCGTACGAGACCGGCGCCAACCAATGGCTGAAACTGCCTTCCTGGCCCGCCGGCTGTGCAACGGGTTGCTCGGTCAAGCCATCTCCGTTCTATTTGAAAGCGGACGGCAAAGCGGGATTCGCGGCGCCCAAGACGGGAGATTCCAGCTTTACCGAATATGTATCCGATCCCGCGAGACCTGTTCCATTTCGCAGAAGGCCGGACAAAGGAACATCGGGGCGGACCTGGGAGGAATGGTTGGTGAGCGATCAGCGAGAGGTTTCCGGAAGACCGGATGTGGGTGTGTTCGTCTCCGATGTGCTCACCGGTCCGGTGAAGATTAGCGGCCAGCCGATGGTGAATCTGATTGCGTCCACTAGCGGAACGGATTCAGACTGGGTAGTGAAAGTGATTGACGTTTATCCGGACGAAGTGGCCGGCGATCCTGAAATGGGCGCCTACCAGCTTATGGTTTCCGCGGATATTTTCCGTGGCCGTTATCGCGAGAGCCTGGAGAATGCGAAGCCCATCCAAGCCGGCCAGCCGCTGCCTTACAAATTCGCCCTGCCTACGGCGAACCATACCTTCCTGCCGGGCCATCGCATCATGGTGCAGGTGCAATCCAGCTGGTTCCCGCTCTATGACCGCAACCCCCAGACGTTCGTCGAAAATATCTTTTGGGCCAAGCCGCAGGATTTCAAAAAAGCTACTCAGCGAATATTTCATAGTGCCGATCAGGCCAGTTTCGTCGAGCTGCCGGTGGTGGTGAAGTAAGTGCTCCGCGGTCAGTGCTTGGCGATCAGCAGCAGCAGCCCGAAGATCACCACCGGGATCAGCGCCATCGCGACATAGAACAGGATTTGCTTCACCAGCGGGGTTTTGCGAACTTTCCAATCCCGCAGCTCGGCCCGGTCGGCTACGCCCACCTGATCCAGGTGCTCCAGATCCCAGGCGAATTCGTTGGCTGTCGAATATCGATTCTGCGGCTCGCGCTCCAGCGCCCGATAGATCACTTCCTGGACCTCCGGCGAGATCTCGGGATTCACTTCGCGCGGTGGAATCGGATTGTTCATCAGCCGGTCATTCATGATGGCGAACGGATTCGGCCCCTGGAACGGCGTCTTGCCGGTGAGCATCTCGTACAGCATCACGCCCAGCGCGTAGATGTCGCTGCGCCCGTCGCCGCGTTTCCCCTTCACCTGCTCCGGCGAGATGTAATCGGGCGTTCCCATCACCTGCGACAGCTTGGCAAACGTCAAGCGGCGCGCGCCTTCCTTGCCCGCGATGCCGAAGTCGATCAGCTTAATCTGATCGTCAGCGTCGAGCATGATGTTCTCGGGCTTCAGGTCGCGATGCACCACGCCGTTGCGATGGATGTAATCGAGCGCGTCCGCGATGTTCACCGCGATCTTGGTCGCGCGTTCCAGCGGCAGCTTGCCGCTGTCATGCAGCACTTGCCGCAGCAGCCGGCCATTCACCCACTCCATCACCATGTAGATCTGGCCGCGATCGCCGTTGGCCAGCACTTTCATCACGCCGGGGTGATCCAGCTTTTCGCCGATCTCGGCCTCGCGCTGAAAACGGTCGTAGAGCACCGGGTCGGCCTCCATTTCCGGATGCGGAACCTTAATCGCAACCTCGCGGCCGGTGCGCATGTCCGTGGCGCGAAAAATGGACGCCATGCCGCTGCGGGCGACAAGTCCTTCGATACGGTAGTGGTCGAGTTGCTCGCCGGGATGGAGTGTCATGTGGTGCGCGGGAACGCGCCAACGAGGAAATCGCGCATCAACGCAATTTGTAAGGCCGTCCCCGGTACATTCCCACGCGTTCCACGCTTCGAACTCGGATCAGTTGAACGCTTATATTATCACTGCCGTCGCGCTGGTTCGCAATGTTCACCAGCTGCTGGGCCGCCGCGCTCAAGTCGCCGCCGTGCCCCGCTATCGCGGCCATCTCGGACGATTCCACGGAATTATAGAGTCCGTCGCAGCACAGCAGCACCACGTCGCCGGCATACACCTGAATGTCGCTGGTTTCGATGTTGACGAATAAATCCGTGCCGAGCGACCGGCTTAGCACATGCCGCGTGGACGCTTCCGATGCCTCCTTGGCCGACAACAGTCCCATGCGGGCCTGTTCCTGCGCGACGGTGTGATCGCGCGTCAGCAGACGGGTTTGGCCGCCGCGGATCAGGTAGCAACGCGAATCGCCGGCATGCGCCACGGCCAGGCGATCATAGCGGAAAGCGCACGCCACCAGCGTGGTCGCCATGGATGTTCCACCCGGACTGTGGGACCGGCTGGCTTCGTAAATCTTGACGTTGGCTTCTTTCGCCAGACGCACCAGAAGCGTACTCAACCCTTCCGACTCAGGCGCTTCGCCAAAGCCCGCGGTGAGATACTCCACCGCGGCGCGCGATGCCACTTCGCCCTTCTCGGTGCCTCCTACGCCGTCGGCCAGCACAAAGAGCCATCCGTGCGAGCGGGCCCGGGCAGCCGAAGCCGGAACTACGTGTCCGAGATAATCCTCATTGTGCTCTCGTTGCTTTCCCGGATCGGAAAGATGAGCGAACTCCAGATCCAAAGTCAAATTCGATGGCCGCGGTCGAGTCTTGCGGGCTTCACCCGAGCTTCTACTATTGCGCCGCCATGAAGCGCTTGTTCACCAGTGTCGTTCGCCCCTTGCTCTTGCTGGAACGGATGAAGTAAATGCCGCCGTAGATGGCCCAAACCGCGGCGATTCCCAGGGCGGACAACGGTTCCAACTTGGTGCCGATTCCCATAAAAGGCAACACCAGATAGGCCGCCATGCAGGCCAGGTTGGCCAGCAAGCCGAACACGGGAATGATCAGATGCTTGATCGGGTTGAACGCCGGGTGATTGTGAAAGGCAATGATACACGTGATACAACTCAGCATGTAGAGCAAGAACGTGCCGAAGTTGGATGCCAGGGTAATCGTCAACAGGCTCTGCGGCAGCGCGGCCATGGTATCGTGACTCACGTAGCCGAAGCTCGAAAAGAATCCCTGAGGCAGAGCTTTCACTGTGGCGTCCGTCAGCGCGCTGCCGTCGCCGAAAAGCATCGAAACGGTGATGCAGCCGACCACGGCGGAGATGATCGCGAGCGTCCAGATCGCCCGATGCGGAGTCAGGCTCTTGCTGTGCAGCATGCCGAAGTGCTCCGGCACCTCGTCGTCTTTACCCATTGCATAGGTCACGCGGGCCGCGGTGTTCATGCAGGAGAGCGTGGTGCCGATCAGTGCCAGGAACACGGTGAATGCCTGAATCAGCATGAAAGTGCGTCCATTGCCAGGACCGAGAATTGCATCGCCGACCATAACCATCAGATCGCCGATCGGCGCCGCGGAACCGGTCGCGCTTTGCATGGTATATCCGCTGCTCAAGACGTAGTTCGCTGCGAAGTACTCAAACAGATAGCAGAAACAGCCTTGCACCAGCAGTGAGACGACCACCGCGATGGGCACGTCTCGCTTGGGATTCTTGGCCTCACCGCCCATGGAGGTCACCGACTCGAAACCGACCAGAATCAGAATAGCCACCGTAGCTTGGACGAACATCCAGGAGAAGCTGTGAATGCCGACTACCGACCCTGCCGTTGGATGCGTCAGAAAGTTGCCCTTATCGTCGTGCTCGGGATAGCTGACGGTGAAGGGTACCGGTTTACCCGCGGCATCCAGCATCGGCTTGGGAACCCCGTTGGCGTCGCGCGAAATCACGTCGGTGGTCTGTCCGTTGGCGGTCTGCTTTTCGGTAGCGAACTGATAGGTGTAAGCTTCGCCCGACGTAGAATCAAATTGATAGGCTACGCTTCCGGCCGGATGATTCATGCGATAGCTCAACGCCATTACGGAGAAGACAATCAGAGCGCTGATCTGAATTACATTGATCGCGATGTTTACCGCGGTTGACCCATTCACCCCCCTTGCCGCGATGTAGGCTACTACGAACGAGAACACTACCGCGACCAGCATCATGAACATAGGGCCGGGATTGGAGGCGCTCATGAAGCTCGGCCACAGGGTCCCGACGATATAGCCGCAAAGAATGCCCATGGTGCCGACCATCACGCCCGGATAGATCCAATAATACAGATGCGAACCCCAGCCAACGACGAATTTCGCCAGGCGCGCGTAAGGCCACGCTTTTTCGTGATTGAGGAAGGATTGTTCCGCGAAGTAATAGGAACTGCCAGTGCCGGGATAGAGCTTCGCCATTTCGGCGTAGCAAACGGCGGTCGCCAGGCATAGCAAAACAGCGAACAGGATTCCGATCCACATCGAAGGAGCGCTTGCACCCTCGCCGGCTTGCGCCAGGAAAGTGAGCCACAGGAACGCGCCCGGGGCAATCAGCGCCATAGCGTTCATGGTCAGCCCCGTTAGACCTAGCGTGGCTTTCATTTGAGGTGCGTCGTTTTCAGCCATTATTATCTATCCCTTCCAGGAATTTCGTGGTGTGGCTCGACACGGAGCTGATTTTGCTTTTCAACTGACCTTACACTCTCCCAAGGTCCCCGTCCAATCGAAATAACTTATGCTTCTCGATCAAAGAATCTTAGCGTCAAAAAGCTTTCACGTCCAGGCTGCAGACCCGTCGGTTTGTTTTTGCCAATAGATATTTTGGATTTGATTCATAACGTTTTCTTGAGAATTCGTTACGATCAAAGCGTGTCCTCGCGATTCACCGCAGTTCCTGCTTGTTTCTTCATTCCCAGCATCGTGATCCTCGCGAGCGTCTCCGCATTCGGCCAATCGGCGTCCGCCAGCCTGCGGGTCACCGTGAGAACTGCAGCGGGGATGCCGGTGGGCGGGTCCAAAGTCGTGCTGCACTTCGTCGAAGGGAATGCGGATCAGACTGTCACCGCCGGCCCGGATGGCACGCTCGGGATCGGGACCCTCGGGATCGGGAACCTCACGCCCGGCCATTACCAGTTGACGGCCACCCGGCCGGGTTTCGCCAACTCCTCTGTATCGGCCGTGGAACTCATCGCCGGCCAGGCGCTTGATCTCACCCTAACGCTTGGCCCTAACGCGTTACAGGACGGATTTCTGAAGCGCCTGTTTCGCGCTTACGCGGACGATTGGAAGGGCGCCACTGCCAGTGGGCCCGAACCGGCCCGCCGTGCACCGCCGTCGCCGCTCAATTCGCCTCCTTTTCCAAACTCCGACTGGTCCTACGGTGGCGCTCCCGTCATTGGCGTGCCTGACACCAACCTGCCCCCGTTGATGCAAGCCCTCTACGCGGGACCGAACGGTCAGGCTTGGGAAAACAGCCGCGTCAAGATCTATGGCTGGTTGGAAGGCAGTTTGAACCTGAGCACTTCGCACCAGTCAAATCTCCCCTCGGCCTATGACATATACTCCAACCGCGTGGAGCTCGACCAAGCCGTCCTTTACATCGAACGCCTGCCGGACACCGTGCAGACCGACAGCATGGATTGGGGATTCCATCTCAGCGGTTTATTCGGCACCAGCTACCGTTTCACGCTGAATAAGGGTTATTTCAGCCAGCAGTTGCTGCAGCAGGATCGCCAGTACGGCTTCGACCCGGTGCTCGAGTATTTCGACTTGTACGTTCCACAGGTTGCCGACGGACTGAATATACGGGTGGGACGTTTCATTTCCGTGCCTGGTATCGAAGCGCAGCTCGCGCCCAATAACTACGTGTACACTCACTCCTTGCTCTACAGCATCGATCCCTTCACCGACACCGGCATGATCGGCACTCTCAAACTCAACGACCATTGGCTGTTGCAATTAGGCCTCACCGCCGGCCATGACGTGGCTCTCTGGACATCCGACGCCCGACCGTCTGCCACGGCTTGTGTCAGCTACACCTTCCACCACGGCAACGACAACGTGTATCCCTGCATCAATGGCCTAAATAGCGGGAAGTACGCCTACAACAATCTGCAGATGTTCGATACCACCTGGTACCACAAGTTCAACGCCACTTGGCATATGGCGACAGAAGCCTGGTACATGTATGAAAAGGATGTGCCGAATGTGGCCGGGCCGCTGCCGCTCGAAACTGGCGCCCGTGGTGCATTTTGTTCCGCCGGCGTCGAGCGCTGCTTTGCCCCTGAGTGGGCGGCGGTGAATTACGTCGAAAAACAGCTCTCGGACAAAAACTATCTATCCATTCGCACGGATTTCCTCGACGATATGAAAGGCCAGCGGACCGGCTATAAGACGCCATATACCGAGGGCACTCTCATGTGGGGACACTGGATCGGCAGCACGATTTTGCTCCGCCCCGAACTCAGATTCGACCACTCCTTTCAAGTACGGGCTTATGACGATGGAACCCGCGCCAGCCAGTTTCAGCTGGCGATGGACCTCATCTTCAAATTCTAGGGCCCGTCAACTTCTCCTCGTAGACCGCATCTCCTCCTCCTACATTGCCTCCGTGCTGCAAATGCAAGCTAAATCGATGTTAATAGATAATTTGGATTGATCTCATAATTTCGTTCCCGCCAGCGACTCCTGCGTGATACTGAATCTTGAGCATTCCGATGGGACGAATGGTGGATCGAAGCGGGCGCAGCCTGCCGAAACTGCACTCGAGCGCGGCATGGCGCCAGGCGGAAGAGGAGTTTTTCAAAACCGGACGCGCCGCCGATGTGCAAACCTCCCTGGCACGAATGATCGATGCAGTTGCGGTGGAAGCCTATCGAACCACCATCGAACCCGTTCTTCCGCAGGGCGCGGTGATGCTGGCAGCCGGCGGATACGGGAAGCGAGAATTGTTTCCCTACGCCACGGTGGACATCCTGGTTCTCTTGGAAGGCGAGTCACCCTGGGTGTCGCTGCGCGAACCGCTGGCCGAGTGTGTGCGCTTGCTCTGGGATGCGGGATTGCGTCTCAACCATACGGTCCGCACGGTGTCCGAGTGTCTGGAGTTTCGCGAGCAGAGTATCGATCTCGATATCAATCTTTTGGACCTGCGGTATTTAGCCGGCGACCGAGCCTTGCTAACGCGCTTCGAGAATAAATGGCCGGCTTTCCTGGAGAAGAACGGCCCCAAACTGGGTCAGCATCTTTCTACGCATACGCGCTTGCGGCACGCTAAGTTTCAGAACACGGTGCACCACCGCGAGCCCGATATCAAGGAGGCTCCAGGCGGATTGCGCGATTGGAATCTGATCGGGTGGTTGTCGCGCCTGGGCGTCGAAAGCGCCCACCTCACTGACCAACTCCATCAGGCCGGCGAGTTCCTCTCGGTGTTGCGATGCTTTTTGCATTACCAATCCCAGAGCGACCGTAATGTGTTGGATCTGGAGGCGCAGGAACGCATGCTCGCGCGGCCTTTTAGCAGCGTCAAAGCGGTTCCTGACTTCATGCGCGAATACTTCCGCCACGCCTGGGTGATCTTTAACGAAGCGCATCGCGCGCTGGCGGCCCTGGACAAAACCGAGAGTTCATTGGTGGGAAATTTTCGCGACTGGAGGTCGCGCCTTTCCAATAGCGAATTCACCGTTTCGCGCGAACGAATCTTCCTGCGGACTCCCGCGCAGCTCGAAAGCGATCCGGCGGTGGTGCTGCGGCTGCTGGAATTCGTCGGCCGGCATGGGTTAACGCCGGCGCCTGAAACCGAGCGGCGTCTGGAAGCGGCGCGTTCCGCATTCGCTGAGTATTGCGCTCAGCCGCGGCCGCTGTGGGCCACCCTTGAAAGCGCCCTGGCTCTGCCGCGCGCCGCTCTCGCCTTGCGCACTTTGCAACGCGCCGGTCTGCTCTCGGCGCTGTTTCCCGAATGGTCTTCGATGGTGGATCTGGTGGACACCGAACCCGAGCATCGCTACACCGTCGACGAACACACCTTGATGACCGTCGAACGCACCACCGAGCTCGGATCGAACACCGATCCCACGCGGCAGCGCTTCGCCCAGCTTCTTTCAGAGATCGAGAATCCGGCCGTACTGGTGTTTGCGTTGTTGTTTCACAGCGCGGGCAAGGGCGCCGGGCCCGGCCATCCGGTGGAGCTCTCCATCGCGCTGGCCAACCAGGCCATGCAGCGCATCCGCGTGCCGGCCGAAGAGCAGCGGGAAGTAAATTTTCTGATCGAGCATCAGCTGGATCTGGCCGAGGTGATGAGCGGCCGCGACGTGGACGATCCCGCGACGGCCCGTCAACTGGCCGAGCGCGTCGGTACCATCGAGCGTCTCAAATTGCTCACCGTGATGACCTATGGCGATCTGGCCGCCGTGAGCTCGGACGCCATGACGCCCTGGCGCCTGGAGCGGCTGTGGCGCGCTTATGAAGTCACCCAGCACGAGCTGACGCGTGAACTGGAGACCGATCGCATTCAGGATGTGCCGGACAGCCTGCCGGGCCGTCCCGCGTTTCTCAAAGGCTTCCCCGTTCGCTACCTGCGCTCGCATTCACCCGCTCAAATCGAAGAACACATGCGGTTGTATGAAGAGAGCCGTCCTACCGGTGTGGCGGTGCAGCTGGATCGCATCGAAGGCGCTTACCGGCTTACCGTCATCGCGCGCGATATGCCCGCGCTGTTCGCCTCCTTCGCGGGGGCAATTTCGAGCTTCGGTCTGAACATCCTCAAGGCGGAGGCGTTGTCCAATACCCGCGGCACCATCCTCGATACATTTGTTTTCGCCGACCCGCAGCGGACGCTCGATCTGAACCCTCCCGAATCCGAGCGCCTGCTGGATTTGATCCGCCGGGTCGCGCTCGGTAAGACGGACGGTCAGCGGCTGCTGCGCAGTCGCGCTCAGGCCGATCCCAAGAAACGCAGCTCGCCCCCGCAGGTGCATTTCGATTCCGACGCCTGCGACACCGCCACCCTGGTCGAGATTGTCGCCGAAGACCGGCCCGGCTTGTTGTACAACCTGGCCACGGTCTTCTCTTCCACGGCCTGCAATATCGACGTGGTGCTGATCGACACCAAGGGGCAGCGCGCAATCGATGTGTTTTATGTCGCGCACGATGGACAGAAGCTGTCGCCCGAGCTGCAAGCCACGCTGAAGGAAAAGCTCCTCGCCGTTTGCTAAAGAAGCCCAGGCCCAGGCTACTGCTGGTCTGGCGATGCGATCGGCGTGCCGTCCTCATTCACCGCCACGCGGCGGCGGCGCACGGCCGGCGTGCTCGAATCCGTGTTATCGGACGAATTGCTGACCGTATCGGTGGTGGACGTGGACGCCGACGAACTGCTGCCGCTGCTCCCGGACGACCGGCGGGTAATGTGGGGCCTGTCGTCGCTATCGCTGTTGCGATCGCTATTGGGAGATGCGCCCGACCCCGTTGATCCTCCCGAGATAGACGTCCGCCGGTAGCGGACTTCGGCATCGGAAAAGCGCCTGCGCATCTCCGGCGTGAGGTCCACCTGGATGTTCCGCTCCTGGCCGGGCTGCACTCCATCTGGAAGATTGAAATACAAGGTGTAGCGCTGGCGAAGGCGAGCCAATGTGTCATCCAACGCCTCAGCGTCGTTCACCGACATGCTGTCGCCGCCCGAATCCCGCGCAATCTCCGAGGTGCCTGCCGAGTGGGTGTGCGATCCGCCACCACCGCCCGGATAGCGATTCCCTCCGCCGCGTGGTTGTCCAAAGATGATGCCGCCTAACCCTCCACCCAGGCCGCCTCCATTGCCCCATCCTCCGCGTTGTCCCCCGCCTCTGTTCTGCATGGCATCCGGAGCGATCAGCGCGCACATTACTGCATTGGCGCGTTCCAGCGCCCGGCCCACGCCCTCATCGTCGCGGTCAAATTCGGTCTGATCGTCGGTCAGGATGACGATGGCGCGGCGCGCATCGCGGCGGCCGTTATTGCGCATGTAATCGGCGGCGTCCAGCATGGCGCGCGTGATGTCGGTTCCTCCGTTGAAGCGCTCCTCGCGCAGCAGCCGGTCGAATCCACGCTGCACATCCTGACGGCTGCTGTTCAGGGCCAGCCGCACCCGCGTGTAGCGATCGAAGACCATGATCCCCATGCGGTCGTCCTTGCCCAGTTCAGTGAGCGCCTGCCCGGAAGCATCCGCGATGCGCTGCACGTGGGGACGCATGCTGGCGCTGACGTCCAGCAGGAAGAGCACGTCCACCGGCATGTTATCGCTGGCGAAGCTCTTGATGGGCACCACCTTGCCGTCCTCGCGCAGCACAAAGTCGCCGGCGTGCAGGTGCGTGATGGCGCGATTGGTGGAATCAACTACCTGGGCGTCCACCCGGACCAGAGACACGTCGCTGCGAAACGTAACGTCGTCGTCGCCGGCCGCGAGCGCGGTACCCAGGGCACAGGTTAGCAGCAGGACACAAGTGGCGCGGGGCATTCAAACACCTACTGGAATAATAACGCAGGCCGTCCCAAAGGCGTTTCAGGCCGTTTCGAGGTCTTAGGCCGTTTCGAGGTCTTAGGCCGTTTCGAGAGTGAGGGCCGCGGGTTGTTTACCGTCCAGGTCCCGGACGCCCAGCTCCGAAGCCACCCCCGCCGCTACCAGCGCCTGGCCCGAGCGTTCTGCGAGCTTGGGATCGTTCCAAAGTGCCGCAACCACGCGTCCGATAAACTCCGGGCTTTCGCTATTCGACAGATCGAACCAGCCCGAATTCAGGACTGCCTCGGTTCGCACCAATCCTGGATAAAGCGAGATGACGCTAACGCCGTGCGGGCGCAGTTCTTGCGCCATGTCGGACGTCATTTTATCGGTGGCGGCCTTCGAAACTCCGTAAATCACGTTTCCCATGTACTTGCGCGCAGCCCAATAGCTGATGTTGACGATAAGCCCCCGACGGTGCGCGACCATCGTTTTCGCAGCCAGGCAGGACGCAAGGAAGGCCGCTCGTACTCCCGCGTCCAGCATGCTTGGCCAGCGATGCGCGGGCTGCTCCCAAAACGGCAGCCAAGTGAACTGGCCGTCTTCCAGCATGCGCTCGTATCCGCCCCATGCCGAGTTGACCAGAACGTCCAAGCTGCCTCCCAGTTGCGCAAATGCAGCTTCGGTCTGCCTGTCATCCAGATGATCGCACACGATTTTGTTGATTCCAGATGGAAGATCCGCGGACGCAATAGAGCGCCCGGTTGCGAACACCTGGAACCCGGCATCGGCCAATGCAATGGCAACACCGCGCCCCACACCTCGGCTTGCTCCTGTGACCATCGCAACCGGCACCCGCCCAGTATAGTGCGACACTGGGAACAGATGTTCGCTCTGATACTACTCAGCGTCCTATTGGCGCAACAGAAGCCCAAGCCCGAGATCACCGAAATGCGAGCCACCGGCTGTGTCCGCCGCGCCGCCGACAGCCAGTGCCTGCTGCTCGAGACGCTGGACGGCACCACCATCTATAGCTTCATCGCCTCGCCCAAGCCGGATCTCGATACCGTGATCACCATTCAAGGCAAGTCGCACCGGGGCCGGAGCGCATGCAAGCAGGGGATTTCGATTGATATCGTCGATTGGGAGCCAACCGACCAGATGTGCGCAGCAACACAGCCGAAAAAGTAACCGCGACAGTAAGGGTGCGGTTCAGAGCAGCCGGAAATTCACTTCAATCTGCGCCTGCACTGCGACCGGCTTGCCGTCCTTTTTGCCGGGGCTGAACTTCCACTTTTCAACCGCTTCGACGGCCTTCTGATCCAGTCCTAAACCGAGCGGGCGAAGAATCTTGATATCGCGCGGCATGCCCTTCTCATCCACCACTACAAAAAGCAGAACCGTGCCTTGGAACTTGGCTTTGCGCGCTTCTTCGGAATACTCGGGCTCTACCTTGTAAAGGATGCTGGGCGGAGAGACGCCGCCGCCGATCCGATAAGCGCCGCCCCCGATACCGCCGCCCGACCCTGGACCATATCCCGGTCCCGAGCCCGGTCCAATACCGCCGCCGCGTCCACTACCCATGCCCCCGCCAGCGCCAAAACCGTTGGATGCCAGCCCGGACTTCGACAGCGGATCGCCCAGGTCGGGTGAGTTGATCTTAGGGATGTTGGCGTCGGGTGGAATGATCAGCGTGGGATCCATCACCAGCTTGGGATTTTCCACGTGGCTGATCATGGGAGGCACGAACTGTCTCTTGGCGAGCTTCGGCAGATTGCCCTTGCTGACGGGCGTGGGAGACCGGTCGCCACCGCCGCCGCCCCCGTGCATTTGGTCTGGCTTCACGGTCGGTTTGTAAGGCGCGATATCGGGAGCGATCAATTCGATCTGCTTCTTCACCACCTGCTGCACTGCTTTGTTGGTCCCCAGTAAAAACAGCAGCGCGATGACGCAGACGTGAACCAGGAACGACGTCATACCGGCTCGTCTTCCCTGGCCGCCGTAGAATCCCCAGATTTCTCTTACTGCGACTGGTTTCGACGTTAGCTCCAGAGGAGGCAGCTTCGGCGGGTTAATGAGTTCTTTGATGCTCCGACCGAGAGAGCGAAAGAAAGGCTCGTCGATCTTGGAGCTTAAAAGAAGATGAATATCGTCGGGGTTGTTGGCTGGATTTCGCCCCGGATAGGCCATTGGTTCGTCATGAGCAGACATATCTTCTACTGCGCCTCGCCTCGTGCTCAATCTCCTGGCACGCTCAGTTGGTAGACGTTCCCACGCTACACAAAAGTTGCATTTACACTCATCGTCAATTCTAGCACCTCCCGGTTTCTCAAGGGTATCTATGAAAAACTATCTATGAAAAACTGTAGATGCGCGTATGTCCGACGAACCTCTCGTTATTTATGACGGACACTGCGGCTTCTGCCGGATCTGGATCGAATACTGGAAGGCGATCACCGGCGGCCGGGTGGCCTACGCGGCATCGCAGGAGGTGGGGGCTCTCCATCCCCAGATTCCGGCGGAGAACTTCAGTGAATCCGTGCAGTTAGTGCTGCCAGGCGGGGAAGTGTTCAGCGGCGCACGGGCCGTCTTTGTCACTTTAACGTACGCTCCCGGGATGAAGTGGCCGTCTTGGGCTTACCATCACGTGCCCGGCATGGCCCCCCTCAGTGAGGCGGCATATCGGCTGATTGCGAGTCATCGCGCCTTCTTTTACCACCTGACGCGGCTCACCTTCGGCCGTCGCGTTTTGCCGTTACAGTTCGCAAGGGTGGAGTGGCTCTTCCTGCGCTTGCTGGCGGCCATCTATCTGATCGCATTCTCGTCGCTGGCCGTCCAGATCTCAGGATTGATCGGCGTTCACGGCATTTTGCCTTTAGGCGGATATCTAGCGGCCGTTTCGAAGACGCTCGGAATGCGCGGCTATCGGGAAGTGCCGACCATCTTTTGGCTCGCGCACGGCGATTGGTTCTTAAAAGCTGCCTGCGTCGCTGGCGCGGCCGTAGCCATCCTGTTGCTGGTTGGAATTCTCAAGGGCTTCTGGGAACGGCTGCTGCTGGCTTGTTTGTATGTGCTTTATCTTTCGCTCGACATCGCCGGCCAGGATTTCCTGTCCTTCCAGTGGGACTCGCTCCTGCTTGAAACCGGCTTCCTGGCCATCTTCCTCGGCAACTCAAAATTTATAATCCTGCTGTTCCGCTGGCTGCTCTTCCGCCTGATGTTTCTGTCAGGCGTTGTGAAGCTGACCAGCCACGATCCGGTGTGGCGCGATTGGACGGCGCTGGCCTATCACTACATGACGCAGCCCTTGCCGACGCCGCTGGCCTGGTACGTATACCAGTTGCCGCTGGCGGTCCAGCGCTTCTCTACCGCCGCTACATTGTTCATCGAACTCGTGGTTCCGTTTTTGTTTTTCGCGCCCCGCCGCTGGCGGTTTCTTGCCGCGGGCGCAGCGTTGTTCCTGCAGACGCTGATCTTCCTAACGGGGAACTATACTTTTTTCAATCTCCTCACCATCTCGCTCTGCGTGTTTCTCCTGGACGATCGCGCCCTGGAGAAAATCCATTTGCGCGCGCGGACTGCGCGGACCAATGCCATCGCCGTGTGGGCCGGAGCGATCGTCATCTTGGTGTTGAGCGTTTCTGAACTTCACCAAATGTTCTTCGACGCGCCCTTCGATACCGAGAATGCGCTGGTGCGAATGGCCGGACCGTTTCAAATCGCAAATACCTACGGCCTCTTCGCTTCCATGACCACCACGCGGCCCGAGATTATTGTGCAAGGTTCGAACGACGGCGTCACCTGGCTTGACTACCAGTTCCGATTCAAAGCCGGCGATCTGTCGCAAGCGCCGCGCTGGGTGGCGCCCTATCAGCCCCGGCTGGATTGGCAGATGTGGTTTGCCGCGCTCTCCGACTATCGTTCCACCCCCTGGTTCACCAATTTCATGGTCCGCTTGCTCCAAGGCTCGCCCGATGTTGTGGGGCTGCTTAAGACCAATCCGTTCCCCAACTCGCCGCCCAAGTACGTGCGTGCACTGTTATTCGATTATTCGTTCACCAATTTCGCGCAGCGCCGCGCCACCGGGAATTGGTGGGCGCGCAAACCGCGGGGGTTGTATTTTCCTCAAGTCTCGCTCGAAGACGTGCGCCTCAAAGCGGATTAGTCTTGCTCGCCGAGCGTTTGAGCATAGGTCTTGCCATACGGATAGAAGACATCTTTGCGGCCTTCTTTCCATGCGGCTTTCATTTCCGGTGTTGTGATATCCCAATCTGGCCGGCACTTTTGGGTCACTGCGCGCAGGTCCTGACGGAGATCCTCCATGGTGGGACGCCCGAAAAACCAATAGCCGTTGTAGATCTTGTAAACCATCAGGCCTGGCTCCAGAACAATGACATGCGGAATCATCGGATTGTTGATCGGATCGGTGTACTCGGCAATGTCCAGATCCTTTTGAACCATTCGCCCCGCATCGGAGAGAAATGGCCAATGGGCGCCCACGCCCGTGCGGTACTCGTTCGTCACAGTGATATTGTCGGTGCTGATTGTCACCAACCGGCAATAAGCCACTTCCAGCTCACGGTGCAGTTCCACGAGAAGTTCGGCCTGCCGCCGGTCCTTGGGGCAAAATCCTCCCCGGCTGAGCACCAGAACCATGGGATGCGGGCCCTGCAAGTCTGAAAGCTTGCGGCGCTTCGCAATGTGATCTGTGAGTTCGTAGTCCGGAAAAACCGCGCCTGGCACAATATCCGATCGCATATTTACAGAAGTTCCTTTCGCTGTTGAATTCGCAGCCTCTTTCAGTATCACTTGGCACCGTCCGCTCATCTGGTTACCATGGCTCATGCGAAGCAACCTAGCGGTGCTAGCTCTGTTCCTCCCTATGTGCGGTGCGCATCCCGCCCGTGCCCAAGCCAAGCTCTCGCCCATCCCCATCAAAGTTGTTATTGTGACCATGTTCGAAGCTGGAGCCGACCAGGGCGATCGCCCCGGCGAGCTGCAGTATTGGGTGGAGCGCAATCATCTCGACAAGATCCTTCCGTTTCCGCAGGCCTACCATGACCTGCGCATGAATGGCGACGGAGTGCTGGCCGTGCTCACTGGCATGGGAACCGCCAAAGCCGCCGGAAGCATCATGGCCCTGGGACTCGACCCGCGCTTCGATCTGCGCAAGGCATACTGGATCGTCGCGGGCATTGCTGGAATCGATCCCGCCGATGCATCGCTCGGTTCGGCCGCCTGGGCCGAATGGGTAGTCGACGGCGACTTGGGCTACGAAATCGACGCTCGCGAAATCCCCGCCGGCTGGCCCACGGGCTTTGTGCCGCTCGGCAAGTCCAAGCCTTACGAAGCCCCGCGCGCGGAAGGCTGGGGCGAGATGTACCATCTGAACGCCACGCTGGTCGATTGGGCCTTCCATCTCACCCAACACGTGGACCTCGGCGACACGCCCGAAATGCAGAAGGAGCGCGCACTGTACGCTTCCGCCAACGCGCACCGCCCTCCCTTCGTGCTCAAGGGCGATACCATCTCCTCCAGCACTTTTTTCATGGGCGTCAAGCTGAGCGAATGGGCCAACCAGTGGGTGAAGTATCACACCGGCGGCAAAGGCAACTACGTCACCACCGGGATGGAGGATACCGGCACTCTCTCCTCGCTCCAGATGCTGGCCAAAGCCAATCGTGTGGATTGGAATCGCATCCTGGTGCTGCGCACCGCCAGTGACTTCGATCAACCTCCGCCCGGCCGGACCGCCGCGGAGAATCTAGCTCGGAATACCGGGCGGCAGTACGTTGGCTACTTGCCCGCGCTCGAATCCGCCTGGCGCGTCGGCAACGCTGTGGTGCAAGAAATCGCTAGCCATTGGGACAAATACAAATGACTTATGCCCTTGCATTGAGCGCCGCTTTCACCCGCTCCGGTGTGAACGGAATCTGTCGCAGCCGTGCGCCGGTAGCGTCGAACACAGCGTTGCCGATGGCCGCCGCAATCACCGTGATGGAAGTCTCGCCCGCGCCGGTGGCTTCTTCCTCCGGACGGTTCAACAGCACGCATTCCACTTTGGGAACCGGAAAGCCGAGCGGCAAGGTGCGATACGTTCGCCAGTCAATGGAAGTCACCCTCTGCTCGTCCCACGTCACCTCTTCCAGTAACGCGCGGCTCATGCCCTGCAGCGCACCACCCTCGGCCTGATTCTTCAAGCCGTCCGGATTCGAAATCGGGCCTGCGTCGATGGCCACGAAGACGCGCTTCACCGCAATCTTTCCAGTATCCTGATCCACTTCCACCTCGGTGACAATTCCCGTATATCCGTTGTCTCCTTCATAGGCGACGCAAGCCACGCCCCGGCCTGTCGCAACGCCTGACTTCGGGATTCCGGAGCGCGGCGATGGACGCGCGTCCCAAGTGGCCGCCTTCGCCGCGGCCTTCAGCACATCGATCACGCGCTCGTTGCTTAAATGGCGCAGGCGATACTCCACCGGGTCGGCTTTGGCGTGCCAGGCCAGTTCATCCATGAAGCTCTCGTGCGCGAACGTGTTCTGGAAGCGCGCCGGTGATCGCAACGGGCCGGTGAAGAAGGGCGACGGAATATTGTGAACCAGCACGCGCGCGCTCCCCACCTTGCCAGCGCCTTTCGGGACGCCATCGAACAGCGCAGCGGCATAGGAAGGAATTCCGTTGCTGTTGTTGTTGAATCCCCGAGGTTCGGGCGCGGGCGCCCGTGGCGTGAACGCTTCCGCTTCGAAACCTACCAGTGAACCGGTGATGACATTGCCCGGAGTGCCGGGCCCCGGCCGATTGCCGAGAGTGGGAGACCAGGCTTCGTGATCCCACGCGATGATATTGCCTTGAGCGTCCAATCCCGCGCGCTCATCCATCAGAAACGGGTTCCCGTAGTTTTCCGACGTCAATTCGTCCTTACGCGTGAGCTGCACGCGCACCGGTTTGCCGGCCGCTTGCGAGAGCAGCGCGGCATCGTACGTCACGGTGTCGGCCGCGTTCAGGCCGTAGCAGCCGGAGCCTCGACGAAAGATCACGCGCACGTTTTCCGCTTTCAGACCGAGAACCATGGCCGCCGTGCTGCGTTGATACCAGACGCCCTGCGTGGGAGACCAGATGGTGGCCTTGTCGCCCTGCACATCGGCAACCGCGCAGGAACTTCCCATCGATCCATGCGCTTGATAGGGATGCATGTAGGTGGCCTTTACCACTGTCGCAGCCTGGCCCAGCTTCTGTTCCACGTCTTTCGAGTCGACCAATAAAATGTCGCGCGTGAGCTTCTGGTTCCGCAGTTGTTCGTAAAAATCAGCCGGGTTCTTCAACCCGCTCCCGGGCGTCCAGGTAACCTTCAGCTTCTCGGCCGCCTGCAACGCCTGCCACGGCTTTTCCGCCACCACGCCCACGAAGTTCTTCTTCACCACCACCTTCACCAGGCCGGGCATGCCTGCGACCGAGCTTTCCTCGACGTTCATCACAGTCGCGCCCGCTCGCGGCGGACGCACCACGCGGCCGTGCAGCATGCCGGGCACGCGCACGTTGTGAACGAATTCGAATTGTCCCGTTACGATTTCCGGTATGTCCGGACGCTGCGCCGCTGTTCCCAGCACCGTCCACTCGCCCGGTGGTTTGCGCCTGGCTTTCGGATCGAGCGTAAGCTTGAACTTCTTCGCGCCCACCAGTTGGCCGTAACTCACTTTTTTCGATGCATCGCTCTTGGCGCGAACAGCTCCATCGGCGGCCGTCAGCTCATCCACCGGAACTCCGAGCTGCTGTGACGCCATTTTGATCAGCGCCTCGCGCGCCGTGGCTCCCGCCTGCGCCAGATTGCCGTGGTTGAAATTAGCGGGATGTGATTGGCTGCCCGACGTATAAGCCTGATCCGGGGTCAGCGCTGTATCGCAGTAAATCAGCTTCACGCGATCGAACGGCACCGACAATTCTTCTGCTACCAACTGGGTTTGCGCCGTCGAAATACCTTGACCCAGCTCTTCCTTGCCGCTGTAAGCGGTGACACTGCCGTCGGCGGCGATGGCGATCCAGGAATCCACTTGATTGATCGGCGGCGATCCGGGCGACGGCCCACCGATTTGAGCATCGCCTGATCCAGCCATACTGAAGCCAACGATGAGAGCGCCCGACGTTTTCAGGAAGCCCCTGCGGGATAACGCGGCGAGAGCAGCGGGAGTCATCGACGTCATGGCGCCATCTCCTTCGCATATTTCTGGATGGCCCGATACATCCGGACGTGCGTGAAGCAGCGGCACATCACGCCGGAAAGCGCCTGCTGAATCTCTTCTTCAGTAGCCTTGGGATTTTTGTCCAGGAACGCCTTGGCGGTCAAGATCACGCCATTCAAGCAGAACCCGCACTGCGCTGCCTGCTCATCGATGAACGCTAGCTGGATGGGATGCGGCTTTTCGGGCGTTCCCAAGCCTTCCAGTGTCGTGATCTGGGCTCCCACCGCCGTCTTCACCGGCGTGATGCAAGAGCGCACAGCCGCGCCGTTGAGGATCACCGTGCAGGCTCCGCATTGTCCCAGGCCACAACCGAACTTCGGCCCGCGAAGCTCCAGATCGTCACTCAGCACGTACAGCAGAGGCGTTGCCGGGTCCACATCCACTGTGTGGCTCCGGCCGTTGACCTTGAGAGTCAGTAGGCTCATTTCGCCCTCGTCCGTTATCGTACGCTAATTCAACGGAACTCGGGCTTACCAAAACTTCAGCGTTCCCAAAACGGCGGCGGATCGATCCCTAACGCGCGCAAATACACATACCCTTGCCCGCGATGGTGGATCTCATTGTCGATCCCGTACCAGATGGTCTTGATGCCGGAATTCTCCCACTGGCCGAATGCTTTGTCGACCTCGGCGAAGCGATGCGCCGGGATAGTGGGCCAGATCGCGTTCAGCTTCTCCGTCGCCTCGTCCCACAGACCTAGCAACTCCGCCTTGCTGCGCACGGAATCCAGATCGCCGCCAAATGCCGCCCATTCGCCGGTCGCGACGCCATGGGCGATCGGCACCGCCATCTTCAGGAATTCCTTGACCATGTCGGAAAACGGCCGCATCGATCCAACCGTGAAGCTGAACAGTTTGTCTTCGGGGAACGCCTCGATTACACGGCGGGTAAGCCGCCGATGGCCCTGCCAATGATCCAGCAGCGCCTGGGAGCTGACTAAGGTTTCAGTGAGTGTCATAAGCACAATGTAGACGCCATTCCCGACAATTCCTGTCGTCAATTCATGCCACCATGAATTTTATGTACGACCCGATTATGCGAGTGCTCACCGTGCTCGAGATCCTGCAAGCCAGGGAACATGTGAGCGGCGCGGAACTGGCCGCGCGCCTGGAGGTGAATCCGCGCACTGTCCAACGCTACATCGCGCGTTTACAGGATCTCTGCATTCCTGTGGAATCGACGCGCGGAGTGGGCGGGGCGTACCGGCTGAAACCGGGTTTTCGTCTGCCGCCCATGATGTTCACCGACGAGGAAGCATTCGCTCTCACGCTCGGCTTGCGCGCCCTGCGTTACCTGGGGCTCTCGGCATTTGCTCCGGCCACCGAGGGCGCCGCCGCCAAGCTCGGACGCGTGCTTCCGGATTCACTCCGCGACAGCGCCAACGCGGTGGAAGAGGTGGTCGCGGTTGAGCCTGGGCCTTGGGTCATTTCCACTGCGGCCGAACCGCTGATTCGCCTCTGTACCGCCATTCGCACGCGCCTTGCCGTGGCGTTCAATTATGAATCGCATGACCGAAAATCTTCCCATCGCGAAGTGGAGCCGTACGGTATCGTGCATATGGACGGGCGCTGGTACATGCTGGGCCGCTGCCTGCTTCGGGAGGCGCTCCGAACCTTCCGCCTCGACCGGGTGTCTGAAGTGCAAGTGTCGGATCAAACCTTCGAGCGGCCCGCTGGTTTCGACGCCAAGACCTGCCTGCAGCGTTCCATGCCATTCGTGGAAGCCGGCTTCTCCGTGGAAGTGTGGCTCGACCTTCCGCTCGATAAGATGCGGTCGCGTTTTGCGTGGCACCGGGTAATGATGGAGGACGAAAACGGCGGTACTACTCTGCGATGCTCGCGCGCGAACCTGGAACCGCTAGCGGCCATGTTGTTGATGCTCGGCTGCTCCATTGTGGTGCGGCAGCCGCCGGAGTTGAGGGACACCTTCGACCGCCTGGCAAACCGGGCGGCGCAAGCGGCGGCCGTCGCCCGCACATAGCCGCGCGCGCCCAAGCTACTGCCGCAGCGCCGCCTTGGATTTCGCAAGAACAGCCTGCACCAATTCAGATGAGGATGCTTCGCGGTAGCCCTCCGGAATCTGGAAGGCGCTATCCGGTACCGGCTCAGTCGACAGCTCCACCAGTTCCTGATTCACCTGCACGAAGGGCGCCCCGTCGTCCAGGCCGGTGCCCGCCCCACGGCCCGCGGCTGCCATCTGTTTCATGATCGCGGCCATGGCTGGAATAAACACGTCAATGTGCATCCGCAGAATCACCGTCCCATTTTGCGTTTCCTTCAGGATCGGTTCCAGCGCGTCGGCGAGGCCGGGGAATTGTTTCATTATCCTTTCAAAGTTCGCCATGGGACTCATGTTGGCGAACGATTCGAGAGAATGCGCGGTTAACTCGCGGATCGCAGACACGCGCGTCGCCTCGCCGGCCTTGGCGGACCAGATCTGCATCACCATCCGCATAGCGGGCCCCGCGGGAGCATTCGGTATGGCCGGCCCATCGATAGAAACCACCATCTCGCGTTCCTCCGCTTCCACGCCCTGGATAACCACGGTCCGGCCAGTCAGGCTGGCGGGCGAGACGGAGGGCGTGACGTCCGCCAGCGCGGCGCTCGTCGCGGCGGGCATCTGCGGCATGGCTTTTACCAGTTCGTCGGCGAACTGCTCGTGCGTCATCTTCGCGTACCGCATGCTCGAGGGGTCCAGGATCATCATCTCCTTGGTGCCGAAGTCGATGATCGACTCCACCCCCAGCGACGAAGAGAATCCCTTGACGCCTTTTAGACGAAACGTCATCTCTTGCGGAGCAGGCAAATTTACCCCCTTTGTGGCGCCCGCCACCGCGGGATTGACCGTGATCTCGGTTTTGTAGCGCGTTGTGACGTCGGCGACGAGAGCGGGAAGCGCACTTGAGGCGAGCACCAGGATCGCGAACCAGCGATATAGGTGGGTAGTCATGGAAGCTCCTGTTCGGGTTGCATCCAGTCTACTCCAACCGGGTTGGAGCTCGGCCGGACTACTGGATCACAAAAAAACCGGTCTCCACTCGATCATCAGCGATCCGGTTCCACATCACCCGCGCTTTGCCGCCCGCAACACCGTGCTGGAAGGCCACCACTTGACCCGTGTGCAGCGCGGCATACTCATGCACAGCGCGAAATCCGCTCTTGCTGTAGTCCAGCAGGCGGCCAACGATTTCCTGCGGCGAGGGATCGTCGAACGAAAGTTTGAGGGGCCCTTGGCCACGATAACGGCGCTCGGTCCGGCGATCGGCGGCTGACATGTGAATCAGGCGGGCAATATTGACGTTCACAAGCACTGGCTCATGACGCGTAGGACTGCCGCACGGCCTCCCTTCCGTAGAGTTTCAACTTCCGGCTCAGCGTGCGCCGTGAGATGCCGAGCAGCTCCGCGGCTTTCTGCTGGTGGCCGTTGGTCTGAGCCAGCACCCGCAGAATGGTGCTCTTTTCCATTCCATCCAGGTTGACCAAGGTGCCACTGGACCCACCTGCCGAAGTCGCGTTCAGCACCGGCATCGTGGTTGCCGAGGCGGGCGGGCGGGGAGGCGCCAGGAGCAGGTCATCCGGGCCGATTTCGATCTCGCGCGACAGTACAGCGGCTTTGGTCACCACGTTGCGCAGCTCCCGCACGTTCCCCGGCCAGCGATGTCCTTCCAGTATCTGGAGCGCTTCTCCGGTGAAACTCAGGCGCGGGTTGGTTTGCTTCAGGAAATGCTCGGCCAGCGGCACGATGTCTTCGGTACGCTCTCGGAGCGGCGGCACGCGCAAACAGATCTGGCCCAGCCGATGGTACAGATCCCCGCGGAAGCTTCCGGTATCCACCATTTGCTCCAGGTCCTGATTAGTGGCAGCCACGATTCGTACGTCCACGGTTACCTTCCGTGTTCCTCCCAGCCGGTAGTATGCCACGCCATCCAAGACACGCAGGAGCTTTACCTGCATGCGAGGCTCCAATTCTCCCACCTCGTCCAGGAACAGCGTTCCGTGATCCGCCAGCTCGAACAAGCCAGGCTTGGGGGAATCCGCCCCGCTGAAGGCGCCTTTTTCGTACCCAAACAGCTCGCTTTCCACCAGATGTTCCGGCAGCGCGGCGCAACTCACGTCCACCCAAGGCTTTGCGCAGCGCAGCGAATAATGATGGACGGCCCGCGCAATCAGCTCTTTTCCCGACCCGCTTTCGCCCGTAATTAGAACGGCTGCATTACTTTGCGCGATCCGCTCGGCAAGCTCGATCAGCTGCCGCATCCCCGGACTTGAGATAACAGCGGGCATGCCTAGAAAGCTCTTCGACTGTGGGGATGGAGACACTATTTCGCAATTCGGCTCTTTGGGGGCCAGCCAGCATAGTACTTCGGTGCCGGTTTGCACCAGCGAAACCACTAACAGTACTACCTCGAAACCACCCCAGACAAGCGGACAGAATGTCTCAATCCGGCCGATTCTGGCGCGACAATTTGGCCTTCCTTCTATCGGTCGGGCTCGCCTAAGCCGATCTATCAGTTGGATAGCGACGCTAGCTTTTGGCAGCGCAGCTGCAACTGCACCGGCACGCATGCCAGGGTTGCCCAAAGTGTCGACAAGCAGGAACAGAATGTCCTCAGTTGCCAAAATCTACGTTTCCGCGATCGTTGTGATCGGCTTGGCAATTACGGTCGCCGAGTTGACCCTTTGGGAATCTCACGATCTGGTCCGCTTCGCCTGCTACCTGGCATTGGCCATCCTGGCCTCTCGCCTGAAGGTGTCGTTACCCGGCATCAGCGGCGCTCTGTCGGTGCTTTTCATTTTTATTCTGTTCGCCATTGTGGAGCTGTCGCAGCCGGAAGCACTGGCCATTGGTTGTGCGGCCATTCTGATGCAGTGCCTGTGGAATTACCGGCAGCCGCCCAGGTGGCATCAAGTGCTCTTTAATGTAGCCAGCATGGCGCTCACAGTGGTAACGGCCGGTGCGGTTTATCACTCGGGCGCGCTGATCCGCGGCCAGCTGGAACCCGCGCTGCGTATGGTGGTGACGGCCACCGTGTTCTTCGCCATGAACACCTTTCCGGTGGCGGGCGCCATCGCGCTCACTGAGCATCGGTCTCTGCGCCGGGTCTGGCGCGAATGCTACATATGGTCGTTCCCCTACTATCTGCTCGGCGCGTTGATTGTGGCTGCGGCCAGCGCCGTCAATCGTCATTTCGGCTGGCAGACTGCGTTGCTGGCCGTCCCGGTGGTCTATCTGATCTACCGCTCTTACTACCTCTATCTGGGCCGGATGGAAGACGAGAAGAAACACGCCGAAGAGATGGCCGCGCTCCACCTGAGAACTATCGAGGCTCTGGCGCTGGCTATTGAGGCCAAGGACCATACTACGCACGATCATCTGCAGCGGGTGCAAGTCTACGCGGTCGAGGTGGGCAAGGAACTGTGCCTGGACGAATCGCAACTGGAGGCGCTGCGCGCCGCCGCGCTGCTGCACGACATCGGCAAGCTCGCAGTGCCGGAGCACATCATCTCGAAACCGGGCAAGCTGACCCGCGAAGAATTCGAGAAGATGAAGATCCATCCGGTGGTGGGCGCCGAAATCCTGGAGCGCGTGCGCTTCCCGCACCCGGTTACTCCCATCGTGCGCTCGCATCACGAACGCTGGGATGGCACTGGATATCCGGACGGGCTGCGTGGCTCCAGCATTCCCATCGGCGCGCGGATTCTCGCGGCTGTGGATTGTCTGGACGCGCTCGCTTCTCATCGCCAATATCGCCGCGCGCTGCCCCTCGACGAAGCCATGAGCAAGGTGGCGGCCGAGTCCGGGAAGGCTTTCGATCCCGAGGTGGTGGAAGTGCTCCAGCGCCGTTACATCGACCTGGAGGCTGCGGCCAAGTCGCGCGAAGGGGAGCCGGCCAAGCTCTCCACCGACGTCAAGATCGAGCGTGGCCTGGAGCCCGCGGCTGGATTGGAGAGCACGCGCCGCAGTGCTTCGCCCGAGTCCGGCCAGCACTTCCTTACCTCGATTGCCGCGGCTCGCCAGGAAGTGCAGAACCTCTTTGAACTCGCCCAGGACCTGGGCAACTCGCTCAGCCTGAACGAAACGCTGTCGCTCCTGGCGCTGCGCCTGAAGCGCATGATCCCCTATGATTCACTCGCCATCTATGTCTTACGTGACGACCGGTTGCGGGCCGAGTACGTGAACGGCGAGAACTTCCGTCTGTTCTCTTCGCTCGAAATTCCCCTCGGCCAAGGCTTGTCGGGATGGGTGGCGGAGAAGCGCAAGCCCATCGTGAACGGCAATCCATCGGTGGAACCTGGCTACCTCAACGACGAGACCAAGTTCACCACCATGCGCAGCGCCTTGGCAGTCCCGCTGGTCGGGCTGAACGGCACGGTCAGCGTCCTGACGTTGTACCACACCGAGCGCGACGCCTTCACCAACGATCATCTGCGCATTCTGCTCGCGATTGTTCCCAAACTCGCGCTTTCCATCGAGAACGCCCTGCGCTTCCAACAAGCCGAAAGCTCCGCGTCCACCGATTATATGACCGGCCTACCCAACGCCCGGTCTCTGTTCCTGCACCTGGATGGGGAACTGGCGCGCTGCCGCCGCTTGAATTCGCCGCTGGTGGTTCTGGTCTGCGACATGAACGGCTTCAAAAGGGTGAACGACAAATACGGCCACCTGGAAGGCAACCGTCTGCTGCATTCTGTGGCCAAGCGGCTGAAGGATTCCTGCCGCGAGTACGACTATGTGGCCCGCATGGGCGGCGATGAATTCGTTCTGGTGCTGCCGGGCCTGCAACCGGACCAGCTAGCCTCGAAAATTGAGCGCTTGAAAGCCATTACCGCCGACGCCGGCCTCGACATCTTCCCGCAGGAGAACATCTCGTTGAGTATCGGCCATTCCATGTTCCCCGAAGACGGCGGCGATGCCGATCGGCTGCTCAGTGAAGCGGACCGTCGTATGTACATCGCCAAGCAAAAGGAAAAAATGAGCGTGGTAGGGCAGCGCGGTTTCGTGTTTGAGCCCACCGGCGCCTGGTAGCGGGGATGGTCCATTTGCTCCTGCGTCAAGCCCGGCGTATTCTATTGACCGTTCTTCTGGGCGGATTGCTGGGGGCCACGCTGGTACGGCTCGGTCCCGGCTTCGGCGTCGACGAGCGGGAACTGGATAGCCGCCTGAGCGCGGAAAGCCAGCAGGCCATTCGAATCCAGGCCGCTCGCGACAATAACATCGCTCGGTTCTATTTCCGTTATCTGGCTGGGCTGGTGCACGGCGACTTCGGATTCTCGCGGTCGCTCAACCGCCCGGTGTCCCAGCTCCTGGCCGAACGCCTGCCGCTGACCATGCTATCGCTCGGCTACGGCGTGCTGGGCGGCGTCTCCATCGGCCTGGCGCTCGCTCTGCTCACCGTATGGTGGCGCGCTCCCGGGGCCGATATCCTGCCCGCCATCGCCAGCGGATTGTGCCTGGCTGCGCCCGCCGCCGTGATCGCCCTGGTCTTTCTCTGGTTAGCGCCCTGGATCGGCGCCGCCAGCCGCTGGGCCATCGCGCTAGTCGTGTTTCCGCATGTTTACCGTTACGCCAAGAATCAACTGGTCGCTACCGCGCAATCGGCGCATGTGGTGGCCGCACAGGCCAGGGGATTAAGCAGTTGGCGAGTGCTGTGGGCGCATGTCTTCACTCCGGCCACGCCGCAACTCGCGGCGCTCGCGGGAATCTCGGTCAGCCTGGCCTTTGGCGCGTCCATTCCCATCGAAGTGATTTGCGATACGCCGGGCATCGGCCAGCTGGCTTGGCGCGCAGCTCTCGATCGCGACCTGCCGCTGCTGGTCACCATCACGGTTCTGGTCGCGCTAATGACGCTGCTGGTAAACAGCCTGGCCGATATTGCGCTCAAAACCTGGAAGCCGGGCGTGGCCGAATGAGCCTCAAACAAAAAATCGCGTTAGCTGTTCTGGCTGTGGCCGTCGCGGCCTCGCTCGCGGCAGGTTGGCTTGCCCAGCACTCCTATGCCGAGCAGTCCCGGGAATTCATCAGCTCGGCGCCGTCGGCGCAATTCTGGTTGGGCACCGACGAACTGGGTCGCGATCGTTTTGCCCGCCTGCTCTACGGCACGCGTGTTTCCTTGCTGCTCGCACCGGCTGCGGCGCTGCTTTCCACATTCTTTGCCGCGCTCATCGGCGGCGCTGCCGGATACCTGGGCGGCTTCTGGGAGCGCACCGTCACTACCGGCATCGATCTGTTTCTCTCGCTTCCCTGGCTGTTTCTCTTGCTGGCTGTGCGGGCCTTACTACCGCTGAACACGTCGCCCGTGACATCGGTGATGATCACATTTCTGCTGCTCGGATGTTTGGGATGGGCCGCGCCCGCCCGCATCATCCGGGCCGGCACACGCACGCTCGCGAGCTCCGACTATCTGGTGCAGGCCGCGGCCATCGGCGTTTCGCCCCGGCGCTTGTTTTGGCTTCACCTGCTGCCCAATCTGCGGCCCATTCTGCTCGCCCAGTTCTGGATTTCAGTTCCGCTCTTCATATTGAGTGAGGCCAATCTTGGCCTGCTGGGGTTGGGTGTGTCGGAGCCGTTGCCATCCTGGGGCGCGCTGCTGCGGGAACTCGAAAACTATTCGGCGGTGCTGCAGAATCCCTGGATGCTGGCGCCCGCCGCGCTGCTCGTCATCGTCGTCAGTTGCCTGCAGCTCTTGCTGAGAACCGAGGAGAGTGTGGCATGCTGATGCGCATTGCGACGGTGCTTTTGTTAAGTGGCGTTTGGGCGGCGAACGCCGCCAACGAGTTGCGTTTCTGCTTGCGCACCGAACCCAAAACCTTCAATCCGCTGCTGGTCGAGGATGAATCCTCTTCGTCCATTCGCTATTTGACTGGCGGCGTCCTGATCCGGCTGAATCGCTATACCCAAGAGCTCGAAGGCGAGCTGGCCACCAAATGGAAGGTATCGGAAAACGGCCGCCGCATCGATTTTGAGCTGCGGCGTGGAGTGCGTTTCTCCGATGGCACGCCATTCTCCTGCGACGACGTGGCGTATACCATGCGCCAGTTGATGGATCCCGCGCTGCACTCGCCCGCCGGTGATGCTTTCCGCTCGGCGCCGGGCGAGGTAGAGATCAAATGTACGTCCCCCTCCGCCGCCATCGTGCGATTCCCTGGGCCGGTAGCCGCTCTCGCCAAGCAATTCGATGAAGTGGCGGTTTTGTCCGCCGCATCTCCGCGCAAAGAATCGGCCGTGCTCGGTCCCTTTGAGTTGGGTGAGTACAAGCCCGGCGCATACGTCCTGCTGAAGCGCAATCCGAACTATTGGAAGCGCGATGCCAACGGACACGCGCTGCCGTATCTGGATTCCATCCGGCTCGAGATCCAGCAGAATCGCGAACTGGAATTGCTGCGCTTCCGGCGTGGCGAGCTAGACCTTGTCAACAAGCTCGATCCCGAAATGTTTGACCGGCTGTCCTCTGAGATGCCTCGCGCAGTGGTGGACGCTGGACCGTCGCTCGATTGGGAGACCGTATTTTTCAATCAGCTTCAAACTTCGCCCTTGCCCGAGTACAAGCGGCGCTGGTTTCGATCCGCCGATTTCCGCCGTGCCATTTCCGAAGCCATCCGCCGCGATGACATGGTCCGCATCGTTTATCATGGTCACGCCCGCGCCGCCGCCGGTCCGGTCTCGGTGGCGAACCATTTCTGGTTGAATCCCAGCATTCAGCCGGCCTCGGGCTCCGACACCGCGGCCCTGGCCTTGCTACAGCACTCTGGCTTCCGGCGCTCCGGCAGCGCCTTGCTCGACCGCGATGGCAATAAGGTCGAGTTCTCCATGATTACCAACGCAGGCAACAAACTGCATGAACGCATGCTCGCGCTCATCCAGCAGGATTTGGCGCGCCTGGGCATTGAGCTCAACGTCGTGGCTCTCGATTTTCCGTCGCTCATCGAGCGCATCAGCCGCACCTACAACTATGAATCGGTGCTGATGGCCTGGTCCAATATCGATCTCGATCCCAGCGCGCAGATGAACATCTGGCTCAGTTCCGCCGCGAATCACCAATGGAATCCCAGTGAGAAAACGCCCGAGAGCGCCTGGGAAGCGCAGGTGGATAAATTGATGCAGGAGCAGAATTCATCCCAGGATCCGAACAAGCGCAAGGCATATTTCGACCAGGTGCAGCAAATCGTCGCCGAGCAGGCGCCGATGCTCTTTCTGGTGAATCCGAATGCGCTGTCGGCTGTCGCGCCCAACGTGAAAAATGCCACTCCGGCCGTGCTGGATCCGCAAACGTTCTGGAACGCCGAGCGGTTGCAAATCGGCGGTCCGCTCCTGAGCCAGAGATGACGCCCCTGCTCCAAGCCCGCATCTCGGTCGACTATCCCAACAAGCCGGGCGTGCTGCGCGATGTGCGGCTGGATATCGGCGAGGGCGAGATTCTCGGGCTGGTGGGCGAAAGCGGATCGGGCAAGAGCACGATTTCTCTGGCGCTGCTGCGGTTGCTCGAGCATAAGGGCGCATCCATCGCAGGAGAAATTCTATTCTCCGGCTGGGATTTGCTGCGTTTGCGCTCGAGCGAGATGCGCCGCATCCGTGGACGCGATATCGCCCTGGTGTTGCAGAGTCCGCTCGCATCGCTCAACCCCGCGCTGCGCATCGGGACGCAAATGGCGGAGGCTTGGCGCGCGCACCAATCGGGCGGAGAAGCCAAGCTTTGGAAAGCGCGTGCCCTGGAGCTCTTCGAGCGCGTCAGCCTGCCCGCCGAAGAATCGTTCTTGGATCGCTATCCGCGCCAGCTCAGTGTCGGACAAGCGCAGCGAGTGCTGATCGCCATGGCCGTCCTGCACAAGCCGCGTTTGTTAATCGCCGACGAACCCACCAGCGCGCTCGACGCCATCACGCAAAGCGAAATCCTGGATCTGTTCCGCAGCTTGAATCGCGAGCTGAACATGGCCATGCTCTTCGTCTCGCACGATCTGCTGGCGGTAGCCTCGCTGTGCTCCCGCATCGCCATTCTGCAACGCGGCCAGATCGTCGAAACCGGCGCTACCGAACAAATGTTTCGCGATCCGCGCACTGAAGACACGCGCGCTTTGTTGCAAGCCGTACTGCGAAATTCCAGCGCTGCGGCCGAATTTACACAAAGTGCCGCTGCCGAGTTTGGCCAGAACGCCGGCGCCGAGTCTACTGTTCTCCGTTAAACTTCACTGGCCGGGCTATGCGCACGGCGGGGTTCTTCAACAATTCCGTCAGAACGCTTTCCGGAATCGGCTGGTCGGTCTGGATCACGGAGACGGCCTCGGTTCGATTATCCTTGCGGCCGAGAGAAAACGTCGCGATGTTGACTCCGTTCTTGCCGAAAACGTCGCCGATATATCCGATCACGCCAGGAACATCTTCGCTGGTAACGAACGTGAGATTGCCTTCGAGCGTGGCTTCGCAATGCGTGCCGTCGATCTGCACCAACCGGGGCTGATCCATCACCACCGCGCCTTCCACCGAAGTTACTCCCGTATCGGTTTCCAGATCCAGGCGAACCGAGTCGATATGGGCGGCGCGTTTCTCGTGGCGCTCCGCTACGGTGAGACCGCGGTCGCCCGCGATCTGCATGGCATTGATCGAATTTGCCTTCCGCGCCAGGGACCGTTGCAGCACGCCGGCCAATCCCGCGTTGCGCACCAGATGGGTGTTGAACTCGGCGATCTTGCCGAAGTAGACCAGCCGCACAGCCTTTGGATTGCCGGTGGAAATATAGGACGCAAAACTGCCGAGCCGCTCGGCCAGCTTGCCGTACGGCCCGAGCGTTTTATATTGTTCGGGCGTCAGCGCCGGCAGATTCACCGCGTGCAGCGCCGCGCCGTTTTGCAGATATTCCACAATCTGCTGCGCGATCCGTATGCCCACCGTCTCCTGCGCTTCTTCGGTCGATCCCCCGATGTGCGGCGTCGCCACCAGCGTTTCGATGGCGAACAGCGGATCGCTGGGCGACGGCGGTTCGCTCTCGAAAACATCCAACGCCGCGCCGCCCACCTGCCCCGACGCCAGCGCTTCCCGCAATGCTTCCTGATCGATCAGCTCGCCGCGCGCGCAATTCACAATGCGCACGCCCTTCTTCATCTTGGCGAACGCCTCGCGTGAAAGAAGCCGGAACGATTCGGGTGTCAGCGCCGTGTGCAACGTGATGTAATCGCTCTCGGCGAACAACACCGGCAGATCCACCAGCGCCACGCCGACATCCTTGGCGGTTTGTGAATGAACATAGGGATCATGCGCGACGATGTTCATCTCAAAAGCCGCGGCGCGCTTCACCACTTCGCGCCCGATGCTGCCCAGGCCAATCACGCCCAGCGTCTTGGCGCGCAACTCGTTCCCCAGGAACTTGCGCTTCTCCCACTTGCCCGATTTCACCGAAGCGCTGGCATTGGGGATAGAGCGTGCCAGCGACAGCATCAAAGCCACGGTATGCTCGGCTACCGAGACCGCGTTGCCGCCCGGAGTATTCATCACCAGCACGCCGGCCGCGGTGGCCGAAGGCAGATCCACATTATCCACGCCCACGCCCGCGCGTCCGATCACGCGCAGATTCGGCGCGCCGGCCAGCACGGTTTTATCCACCGTAACGGCGCTGCGCACGATCAGGGCATCCGCCCCGGCCAGGTGCTGCATATACTCTTTCGGATTGGAAACGACGACTTCCCATCCCGGCTGTTGCTGCAGCAGTTTCACCGCTGCAGGGGCCAGCGACTCGGCAATCAGGATTCGCATGTTTGTGTGTAGGGTATTAAGCTAAAAATTCAGGATAACAAACGATGGCTCTACTCGACCGGATTCAGACCGACATGGTGGCAGCGATGCGCGCCAAAGAAGAGATGAAGCTCAACGCGATCCGCATGATCAAAACCGCGCTCAAGAAGCACGAAGTGGATTCCATGAAGCCGCTGGACGAAGCCACGGAATTGCAAATTCTGGGCATGCTGATCAAGCAGCGGCGCGAGGCGGCGGAGATGTTTCGCAAGGGCGATCGCGCCGAGCTGGCCGACAAGGAGGAAGCGGAGCTGAAGCTGATCGAGTCCTACATGCCCGCCGCTCCGAGTGACCAGGAGATCGACGCTGCGATTGCGGCCGCCATGGCTGAGACCCGCGTGACGTCCGCCAAGCAGATGGGTGTGGTGATGAAAGCCACGCAGGCCAAGCTGGCAGGCAAGCGCGTGGATGGCAAAGCTTTGAGCGAAAAAGTTCGCGCGCGATTGTCTTAAGCAACCATGACTCTCGCCGAGCGCTCTTACTACAGCCGGCGTGCCGCCGAGTACGACGACTTTTATCTCGGCACGGGACTCTATGCCCAACGCATCCGCCCCGGATGGGCCGCCGAACTCGCGGATTTGAAAGCCGTCCTCGCCACGCTCCCTTTCCGTTCCTTCCTGGACGTGGCCTGTGGTACCGGTTTTCTCACCGAAAGCTTACGCGGCGCTGTCACTGGCTTAGACCAAAGCGCGTCCATGCTCGCAGTCGCCCGCGCCCGAATGCCCCAGGCGTATCTTATTCATGGCGATGCCCTTGCCATGCCCTTCCGGGGGGCGCAATTCGATTGCCTGCTCACTGGCCACTTCTACGGCCATCTCGATGAAACCACCCGCCGTCTTTTTCTGACCGAAGCCCGGCGAGTTTCAAAATCTCTGCTGATTGTCGACGCGGCCAAGCGCGACGAAGTTGGGTCCGCAGAGTATCAAGAGCGCATTTTGAACGACGGTTCGCGCCACGTGGTGTACAAGCGCTACTTCACTCCCGAGCAACTGACCGGGGAGATCGGAACGGGGCAAGTGCTGCACTCGGGCCGCTGGTTTGTCGCCGTCCTGGCCTGAGCAAGCCGATTTTAGCCTGGATATTTCATGAATCCCGCTCGCTGCAGCCCGCGTTGCGCCTCCGGGTTCTTCATAAACGTTTCCCAAACAAATCCCGTGCGCAGATTTTCGGCCATGATCATCGTAATACCTGTGTCGATTCCAATCACATCGCTGTCGTACCAGTTCTTGAGCGGATTGAACGCATTCACGAATCCATAGCGGCTCCAGGCGCGCGCCCCGAAACGTTTCCGGATGTTCTTCAAAACTCGCAGCGTGGCTTGCGGCAGGAAAGGCAGGGATCCTCCGGCGGCGCTGGGCGCAACAGTCCCGTCGATGGGGCCCATCTCAGGCGGACCGCCCCAAACCATATAGCCGTTCTGCGAGTCCGATGCCGTGATGCCCCACAAGTCGTCGCTATAATCGGGAAATTGCTTGCCCAATTCGAGGCAGAACAGCCGATGCGCTTCCGTGGCGATGCCCGAGTTCTTGAAATAGTCCGCGTAGCGATCGCGCTTTCCGCGAAAATCGAACCAGGCCTGCGAGTATTGATGCACGAACAGCGGCGCGTAGGAGCCGATGTACCGCAGCCCATCGTATTCAAATGTCGTGCGCTTCCAGGCATTCCACGCATCCGGTGGCAGCGGATGAGCTTCAGACCCCAGCCCCAGCAGGTAGATCATCATCAGCTCGCTGTAGTAATCCCAGCGATAAGGCAGGAATCCGAATTCCGGCGTCCAGCCATGCGGCAGCATGGTGGTGTCTTCCGACAGCCAGCTCCAATCCACGCGAGCGAAAATCTCCGACGCCAGACGAGTAATCTCCGAGTACCGGAAATGCTGGCGTGCCGTGAGCAAGCCGCACAGCAAAATCGCGGTGTCCACCGACGATACTTCCGCGTCCCAGATTCTCTCCCCGCTGGTGATGTTGGCCCAGTGAAAAAAGAAGCCGCGATGTGTGGGCATCTTGCGAGCCAGGAAATCGAGCGTGGTGATCACCCGGTCGCGCGCGTCCGCATAGGACACCCAGCCGCGCTTCTCGCCGATACAAAGGGCCGTAAGCCCGAAGCCCGTAGCCGCGATGCTGGCCACGATTCCGCTGTCGGAAGTGTTGGCTTTGGACCGGTCCTTCACCAGTCCCGTGTCGGGATGAGCCTGCTCCCAGAAGTAAAGAAAACCGGCCTTCTCGATTTCCTCGAGCAAAGCATCGTCTTCCGGCGCAAGTGTCGGGTTCGGTCCCACGCTGGGTGCGGCCGCGGCCAGCGGCGCAGCGGCCAGGCCTTTGAGCAGTAACCTCCGGGTGAGGCGCCTCCGAGTCACTACTTTCACTGTAGAGCCTTTGGCCGCTATCCTGAAATCGACGGCGAGAATGACTGCCCGCAGAGTCACAATTTGGTCCGCGATAGCGCTGGCGCTCGGGCTCTCAGCCGCGCTCATCGTGGTCAAGGTGCGGCGCAGAAGCCTGACGGTTACCGGCGTAGTCCTACGCGAAGACCGAGATCCCAGGAAGCAGTTGCCGATCCCCAACGTGCGGGTAATAGCAACGGAAGGCGACCGTAGCGTCGACGGCGGCGCATCCGATACCTCGGGTCTCTTCCGCCTGACGCTACCCAACGGCGGATGGCGGGAGCAGCCAGTCTTGATCGAGTTTCGTCATCCCGGCTACCAGCCGATGGAGATAGCGCCTCCCAATGGCAATGCGATGAGCGAGTTATACGTCGTGCGAATGAAGCCGCTGCTCGCTCAAGCCTCCGCGCTTCCGGGCGTTCACGACATCACGGTGAAAGACGTTCGGGTTCGCTATTCGGAGAAGACCTCCAACACCGTCAATGTCGGCAGCACCGCCAAGACCTTCACCGTGCCGAATACCGGCAACGTTCTTTGTTCCGGCCACGCTCCGTGTTCACCGGACGGAAAATGGAAAGCGGCGGTCGGTGGTGTAACTATCGACGCCGGCCAGGGACAACAGTTCCAGAATGCTCGTGTCTCCTGCATTGCCGGCCCATGCGCGTTTACCAACATTGAAACCGGCGCCATTCCCACCCCCGGCCGCACGATTGCGGTAATGGTACGCAATTGGTCCGATACCGTGACGTTTCTGGTGGAAGCGGAAGTCACCCGCAGCACGCCGAGCGACGCCATTCGCCAAGCCTATCCGGCCATCTATGGCCGCTCCATGAGCTTCACGCTGCCTGCCACCGCGGAAGGCCCCAGCATCCAAGCCGATCTGGGAGCCGACGACATTGTTTTTCCCTTGGGGCCCGCGCTCCAGCTTTCATGGGCCGAATGCAGTCTGCAGGTGGGCGCCGATCAAACCAAGCTGTATCGCTGCGAGCTGAAGCCCGGCTACGAATTCCAATAGCACGGTGCAATTGGGATACACTTGTTAAAAAACATGGATCGTAAGAATCTGGACAAGGCGGCGAACGAATTGGCAGCGGTTTTTGAGAGACATCTCGATGGGCTTCCGCCCCAGGAGCGCGCGGCTAAGTCAATGGCCCTCAATGAAGCTGTTACTAAGATCGGTAGTTGTCGCTAAATCCTCATCGCCTCCAACCAGCCGGGGGAACCCTTCGAGCATCCCGACGACACGCATAGGTTCCAGGAACTCCGGTTCCGAGGCGGTTTCCAGAAGCTTTTTCATATCTCTTAGAAGCTGAGTTCGTTTCCTCCTGCCCTCAAAGTCGATTGGCCTCCGTCCGCGCTGTTTCTCCTGCTTCATCACCTCATCGACATCGTTCTGCTCTTTGTCCATCCATTAAACAGTGTCGAGCAGGCGGCGAATTCTCCCAGCAGCTCAGTTCAATCGTCCCTTTACTGCTGCTTCAGCCGATTCTGCACGTGATCCTTGATCCAGTGCTCGTCCCACCATTCCACCGGATTCACTTCCACGCCCTCCACCTGCATCGAGTAGTGCAAATGATCGCCGCCCGCCAGCCCCGTCGATCCGCTCTTGCCCATCTCCTGGCCGCGTTTCACCATGTCGCCTTCCTTCACTCCAATCGAGCTCAAATGCCCATAGATGGATTGCAAGCCGTAACCGTGATCCACCACGATGCAGTTGCCGTAAATCCCGAGCATCGCGGCCCACACCACCTTGCCGTCATTCGACGCCAGCACAGGCGTATGCGCCGACACCGCCAGATCGAACCCCAGATGCGTCTGCTGATCCACTTTCTTCCCCTTGTAGATGTAGCTGCGCACGTCGGCGAATTCAGACTCCACCTTCGAGTTCGCCAATTGCTGGAACGGTTCGCTCCACAGAAATCTATCGGCCGTCTTCAAGCGCAGATCCGCCAGCGTCTTGTTATTTGCGCGGCGCATTTCGCCATTGATCTTAAGGAACCGCGAGAGCAGATCGCCAGACCCTCCCGGATCGATCTGATTCACAACTTTGTCGAGAAACTTATCGTCGATCGGCAGGTCGCGCATCCGGAATTTCTTCGGGAACACCTTGAACCAGAAGCGCGCTGTCGCCTCCGTACCCGCCGAGTTCTTCGCGAACACCACCGGCGCTGTGTCAACGGACAAGTCCCAGGGATAGGCGAACAGCACCAGCCGCTGCGTATTTCCCGCAATCGGGAAACTCCGATAAGTGTCCTTACCCACGCGCACGCCCGCCTCGCTCCAACCGCCCGAGAGCGTCAAGAGCACCATCTCCGATCCGCCCTGGTTGATGTAGTGCTGAAACCCGTCGGCCGAAACGGAGGGAGGGCGTAGCACCACGTCCACGTCCGTCGAGATGCTGTCGGTGGCGCCGCGGAAGTCGTTGGACTGCGCTTCCACTACTAACCGCGCTTTGCCTTCCTTCAGATTCGGCGCTTCCTTGCTCCCGGCGTTGAACCGAACGTCTTGTTCCGGCACTTGCGCCAGCCAGAACTTCAGCCGATCCGCCGCGCTCTTGTTTTCAATCAGCACTGTGCTCGCGCCATTCTGTTCGATAGATGCAGTGAAATGCCGCAGCCCATGCGGGTTCGAAAAGCGCACCGCTACCGGTGTGTTCACCCCGATGTCTTTGGGTTGCGGATCGAAAGCCAGCTTGGTGTGGGACGACAGAAAGAACAGCGTTGCAATCGGCGTTGCGATTAACGCAAACAGCATGATCAGAGCGATAACCTTACCCATGGCTGTTCGGATCATAACAGGGAACACCCCCTGGAGCTAACAGTCGAGATAACATTGAATCGTGCGGTCCCGGCTGTCCCTTGCTCTGCTCCTGCCCGCGCTCTTTTCGGCGCCCTCGCTCTTAGCGGCGGAAGACCATTGGATCGCCCTGCGATCGGGGCCGTTCGAAGTGTTCAGCAGCGCTGGTGACCGCCCGGCTCGCGAAAAACTGATGTTCCTGGAGCAATTCCGGGAGACCCTGCGAGTGATCACCGGAAAAGAAGAAATGCGCATGGTTTGGCCGGTGCGCCTGCTGATCGTGAAGAGCGCCGCCGAAATCCCCTCCGCTTCCAAGCAGTTCAAGCTTGGCCGGGACGCGCGCATGATCGCAGTCACGGAATCGGCTGGATTTTCGCGCGACAACCTGAAGGAGCTGGCGCGCCTGTTGCTCTACGAGAACACCAATCGTCTGCCGCCGGACATAGAGCAGGGCATCATCTCGCTGGTTTCCACCGTCCAGATCGATGGGCCGCGCATCACGCTGGGCGCTCCCGTCCCGGAAGCGGAGCGAACGCCCGGCTGGGCTCTGCTGCACCTGGTGACGACCAATCCGGAATACGCGGGCCGCTCGCGCGTCATGATTTCGAACCTGGAACAAACCGGCGACTTCGATGCCGCCTGCCACAACGCATTTGAGAAGAGCGGCGTCCAGATCCAGCAGCAGGCTGATGCCTACCTCAAAGCGGGAAATTTCCCCACCTACGCCATCTCCGGGCGCGCACTCAGCCTGACTCGCGATTTCAAGCCGGTGCAACTGGGTTCCGAGGACGTGCCCACCGCTCAAGCTGATTTGCTTTACTCGAGCGGTCATGTCGCGGAGGCCACCACGGCTTATAAAGCACTGAAAGGGCCGGCGGGATCGGAGGGTCTCGCGCTGATCGACCTGGACGAACAAAAAGATAATGAAGCCAAGGTTGCGCTCCAGGATGCCATTGACGGGGGTAGCAAAAGCGCTCGCGCCTGGCTCGAATTGGGACGCTTGAAGTCCGATGAAGACCAGCTCAAGAAGGCCAGCGAGCTGAATCCGCGCTGGGGCGAGCCGTACTTTCAGTTGGCGGACTTGAACCCGGCCATCGACAAAGAGCAGCTCGAAAAACGCGCCGAGCTGCTGAAGAAGGCCGCCGCATTGGACCCGCGCGCTAGCGATTATTGGCAGGCGCTGGCCAAGACCTACATTGCCGCCAAGGATTTCACCGCGTCCCAGAAGGCTTGGGCGGGCGCCGAGCATGCCGCAGCCGATGACCAGGAGCGCGAGCGGATCCGTCAGGTTCGTTTGAATATCCAGGAGACGCGCTTCGATGAGGAAGCGGCCGAGCGCAAGCGCCTCAAGGACGAAGAGCAAGCCGACCTGCTGCGCGTGAAGAACCAGAGCGAAGCTGCCATCCACGCGTCCGAAGATGCCGCCCGCAAGAAAATGAATCCCAATGGAACCGCGCCGCCTAAGCCAGAGGCGTGGTACGAGGCGCCCACCGCGGGCGCCAGTGTGCAGGGTGTGTTCCAGCGGCTGGATTGTCTGGATAGCCGCGCGCGCCTGGTGCTGCAAACCACGGATGGAAAAACCGTACAGCTTCTGATGGCCGATCCTTCACAAGTTTCACTCGGTGGCGGGGGCGAGAAAACCTTCAGCTGCGGTGCGCAGAAGCAGGCGCGACAGGTGACCGTGCATTACAATGCAAAGTCCGATGCAAAGCTGCACACCACCGGCGAAGTGGTCGCGATTGAATTTCATTGAGCTCGTGTGAGGGCCGCGCTCAAGCAATTCATCTTCCGGCTGCTCGGCAAAGATCCAGAAGCCATCGTCGTTACGGTCGCATCGGGCGACCCGCAATTGGCGGATCGGATGTTCGCCGAAATCCAGCGTCTGGTTCCGGACCGGAGGCACTTTTTTGTCCAGCCCGAAGACTTCAGCGGTTATCTTGAGCTTCGCCGGCGTTTTCGTGCCTACCGCATCGGTCAAGCTGCGGTGTTATTCGATGGCGACCGGCGCTATAGCCCACTTCGCCGCGCGGCGTTCCTCCTGGCGCCCGCGAAAATCCTCGCCTATAACGCGCGTCTCGAGCGTCATCAACTGAGCCTGGGCGCCGCTATTGCGTCCTTTCTGTTTGTGAAGGGCGTGCCGCTCGATCGCATCTTTCTTCGCCCCAAGTGGCTCGCGCCCTGGAAGCAGGACCGTTCGGTTTATCCTTCCAAGATCCAAGAGATCGAAGGCCGGCCGTTGTCGCCACGCCGTCGCCGTATCGCCGTGCTCAGTCCTTATTTCCCGTTTCCCCTGGCCCACGGCGGTGCGGTGCGGATCTTCAATCTGCTGCGCGAAATGTCGGCCGAGTTCGACATTTTCCTGTTCGCCTTTCGCGACGCGGAAACCGCTGACGACTTGCGACCCGTCCTGGAACTCTGCGCGCGCGTGATCCTGGCCGATAAGCCGCGCTATCGCGAACCGCGCTGGTCTACGCTCGCGCCCCCGGAAGTCCACGAATTTCATTCGCCAGCCATGGCCGCCGCGCTGGCCCGCGTCCGCGCCGAATACAAAATCGAGGCTGTGCAAGTGGAGTACACCATGCTTGCGCCCTACCGTGGCGACGTGCTGGTGGAACACGACGTCACCTTCGCCCTTTATCGCCAGATTCGCGACCGCTCGCCCGGCCTCACCGAGCGTTGGGATCATTGGCGCTGGCAAAGATTCGAGAAGCAATGGATTCAGGACTACCGAAAAGTGGTCGTCATGTCGGAGCAGGATCGCGCGCTGCTGCAGCAGCCCAACGTAACCGTCATCCCCAACGGCGTCGATCTTGCGCGCTTCACCCCCGAAATCGAGCGCCCCGGCCAGCGCTTGCTCTTCATCGGATCATTCCGCCATTTCCCGAACATCGTCGCCTATCGATTCTTCGTCGAACAGGTCTGGCCCATCCTGTGCCAGCAATCTTCGGAAATCAGCTTCACCGTGGTAGCCGGTCCGGATCCGCTGCTCTATTGGCGCCAGCACACCGGCCTCGCATCCATTACTCCAGATATTCCTCCAGACGATCGTATCCATCTGCTCGAATTCGTCTCCGACGTTCGGCCGCTCTATGTCGAAACGAACCTGGCCATCGTTCCCACGCTCGTCTCGGCCGGCACCAACCTCAAGGTGCTCGAAGCGATGGCCATGGATCGGGCGGTCGTTTCCACGTCCTCCGGTTGCGCCGGGCTTGGCCTGGAGAACTCGGTCAACGTGTGGATCGCGGATCAGCCCGAGGATTTCGCCCGCGCCATCCAGGCTCTGCTGGAAGACCACGCCCTGCGCCGCAGCATCGCCGCTTCCGGACGCGTCCATGTGGAGCGGAACTTCGGTTGGACCCTGATCGGCGCGAGACAGCGGGCGCTACTGCGGGATCTGATGCCCTCCCGCGTGCGAATTCGGCCGGCACATTCTCGCGACCTGCCACAGATCACCGCCATCCAGCGGACCGCTCCCGAATCGTCGCAATGGGAAGCCCAGGACTATCTGGCTTTCGATTGCCAGGTGGCTGAGCAGGACGACTGCATCGCCGGATTTTTGGTTTCCCGATCCGTGGCCGATAAGGAGCGCGAGATCCTTAACATCGCGATTCACCCCGATTTCCGCCGGCTGCACATCGCTACCGAGCTGCTCCAGGCCGAGCTTTCCCGCTGGCGCGGAACCCATTTTCTGGAGGTGCGCAAGTCCAACGCACCGGCCCGCAGACTGTACGAAGGTCTGGGTTTTCAATCGGTCGGCGAGCGCCCGGCGTACTATGAAAATCCACCCGAAACGGGGATTGTCATGAGAATTCTTTCATGATACTGTCACATATGCGGGGGCCATCGGTGACCGCCGCACGTACGAATGACGACTCATTCATCACCCACCGAGCAAATCAATCTCACACACTCGGCGTGGCAACCTCACAAAGGAGATAGAAGCCTGATGGAGAACACGCAAGAAGAATTGAAGACGCACCTGATGCAGTCCGACGACGAGTTTCGTCACCTGGCTGAACAGCATCACGTTTATCACGAGCAGTTGGAGGCCTTGGAAGCCAAGTCGTTCCTCACTCCCGCGGAGGAAGTGGAGGAGCATCGGCTGAAGAAAGTCAAACTTCAGTTAAAAGATCAGATGAACCAGATCATCAGCCGCTACCGGACCCAACACGTCTGAACATTAGGTGCGTAAGTTAGTTTCGAAGACCCGATCCGGACCACCCGGGTCGGGTTTTTCATTTACCATGAAGCTATGTCTGATTGGCGGCACTACCTGAGCATCGACCCCAAGGTCTGCGCCGGGCAACTTTGTGCCAAGGGCACCCGCGTGCTGGTCACCAATATCTTGGACAGCTTGGCCGAAGGCGCCACGCAAGAGGAAATCCTGCGGAGCTACCCAACTCTAAAACCGGAACACATCCAGGCTGCACTTTCTTATGCCGCCGAACTTGCGCATGAGGAGTCATTGTTACCGTTGCGTACGGGATGAAATTCAAGTTGGACGAGAATCTTCCGCTTGAAATCGCGGATGCATTCCGAGACACAGGCCACGAGATTGATTCAGTCCAGAGTGAGGGATTGACCGGAGCGAGCGATCAAGAGATCCTCGAGCGGGTTCAAGCCGAAAATCAAGTCCTGCTAACTATGGACAAAGGTATCGCGGATGTCCGGCTCTTCCCGCCATCGAAATACCATGGGATCGTTCTATTTCGCCCGTCGAGTTCCGGGCGCGGCGAGGTACTACGCTTCGTTCAACAGGCGCTAACCGATCTCATATCGTTAGAGCTGAGCGGGCATCTAGCAATCGTGACGTCACGGGGCATCCGAATACGATAGATCTTTTCCGATAGGAGTTCAAGTTCCCTCACTTTCCTATGAGGTCGGTGAGCTTTGTTCCAGTCATCAACTGAGCAAAGGTTGTGTAACGTGGTCCCATAATGGCGGCTTTCGGAGCGTCCCCGAATGGAATCTGATTGATCGTCTTGGCCTTCTCAGAGAAGATCACCTTATACTTGCCTTCTTCACCGTAAGGCTCTATCCGGTCCACAGGGGCATAATGTGTGACAGCCGCGACCGGCTGCGTCTGATAGGCTGCAATGTACCTGATCTTATCGAGCCTTCCTCCCGAAATTGGGATTGCGTACCAGCAGTCTTCGCCTAGAAACAGCCTCTCAAAATTTTCCTTTTGCGCAGGGACAATGATAACAACGTCCGATCCACTATTCTGCGGCGGCTGGGCCGTGCCGGCTGTCGTGGTCCTAGGTTCAGCGACCGCCTTCGCTTCGAAAGCGCGAATTCTCGCGAGCGGAAGAATTTGAAGTATTTCCTTCAGGAATTCCTTCATGTCAGCTTTCTCAGCTTCACCCAATGCAGGTTCGCGAGGGGCATTGCGGTTGATCAGACGATAGCGCGACACCTCAGCCGCCTTCTTTATTAACGAGTGCTCCAGCCAGGTCACGTGTGCACGGTTGAGACCGCCTGTCTGTGAGACAACGATGATTGCTCGGTCCCAGAAATCCATGCGTTCGTAGTGAGCCTCAATGCGATCTTTTATCCCGTCCGTCTGTCCAATGTATATTGCGGGCCGGTCGTCTCCCCCTTCTTCATACCCAACCAGAAGGTAAACGCCTGGTCGGGTAAGTTCGGTCCTTCGAAGCACGTCCGCCCATTTCGAACGAGGAAAGACCAGCCCGAGTCCCGTCCACCCCATTCGGTCGATGAAACGGACGCCTTCCGGATCTCCGTCTGGTACGAAAATACGTATCGTGAATGGTGCGGGCATTCCCCGGATATTATCGCCCCGGTCACAACGAATTCGCAAATAACAGGCCTCGGATGAGCGTCCGTTATAGGGTGATCTTCCGGCCACGCGGACAAAGGATAAGACATTTTCCTCGATCTGCGTTTATCGGCGGCGTCACACCGTCAGGAACTTTCGAATCCGGTCCACCGCGTCCATCAGCTTCTCATACGAATTCGCGATGCTGAACCTGAGATACCCATCCCCATACGCCCCAAACGCCGTCCCGCTCAAACACGCCACGCCTGCCTTCTGCAGCAGCGCATCCGCCAGTTCTTTTGACTTCCACCCGGTTCCTTGAATGTTCGGGAACGCGTAAAATGCCCCACCCGGAATCGGGCAGCGGAATCCAGGCAGCGTGTTCAGTGCCGCGCAGAAAACGTCGCGCCGGCGCCTGAACTCCTCCACCATTTTGACCACGTCGTCCTGTGGCCCATTCAGCGCCGCGATTCCCGCCCGCTGCGTGAAACTCGCGGTGCACGAATTTGAATTGACCATCAACTTGTTCACCGGGTCCACCAGCCACGTCGGCATCACGCCGTATCCCATGCGCCAGCCGGTCATGGCGTAGGTCTTCGAAAAGCCATCGAGAATGATGGTCTTCTCCAGCATCCCCGGCAGCGTGCTGATCGACAGCGGCTCTTCGTCAAAATAGATGCGCGTATAAATCTCATCCGACAGAACAATCAGGTCGCGATCCCGCACCATATCGGCAATCGCGCGCACATCGGCCGCTGGAATCACGCCGCCCGTCGGATTGTGTGGCGAATTCAGGATCAGCATCTTGGTCTTCGGCGTCAGGCTGTCTTTCAGCACGTTCAAGTCGAAAGAAAACCCGCGATCCTCCACCAGCGGAATCGGCACCGGCTTCGCGCCTAGAAAATTGATCATCGACTCGTAAATCGGAAAGCCCGGATTCGGATAAATCACTTCATCGCCCGGCTCCAGCAGCGCCATCAGTGGGAAAAAAATGATCGGCTTCCCACCCGGCACCACGCACACATGCTCCGCTCCCACGCGAATGCCGCGCGTACGGCAAATGTACGACGCAATCGCCTCGCGCAGCTCCGGCAGGCCTTGTGTTGGCCCATAGTGCGTCCAGCCTTGATCCAGCGCCTGCTTGCCCGCCTCCACAATGTGGCGCGGCGTGTCGAAATCGGGCTCGCCGATCTCCAGGTGAATGATGTCGCGTCCCTGCGCTTCGAGCGCCCGCGCGCGCACCAGCACTTCGAAGGCGGTTTCTACGCCTATGCGGTTCATCCGCTCAGCTAGTTTCATGATTGTTTTTGATCGATTGCTTTGGAAAAGAAGGGAACGTTGTTGCGAAACTCAGCGAACTTCACCCGATCCCCGATATGTGCGCGCTCGCCCGCCACGCGCCCCGTGATCCGCCGGCCCCCGTCCAACTCGACGATCGCCAATTGATACGGCACGTCGTTGACGTAAGCTTCGGGCGGCGAGTAGACCACCGTTTCAGTATAAATTGTGCCCGATCCTAAGTCCGTCATGCGGCTGCTCCTTATTCTGCACTCAGGATCGTGATTACGCTGGTCGCACCCGATCCTCCCAGATTCTGCGCCAGCCCCAGCGTGTGGCGTTTCAACTGCCGCTCGCCCGCTTCGCCGCGAATCTGCTGCACCACGTCGCAAATCTGCCCCACGCCCGTTGCGCCCACCGGATGCCCTTTCGATTTCAACCCGCCGCTGGTATTCACCGGCCGCTCGCCGTTCAGGCACGTGCCGCCCGCCAAACTATACGGACCGCCCTGTCCCTTCGGAACAAACCCCAGATCTTCGATTGCGATGATCTCGGCGATGGTGAAACAGTCGTGTACTTCGGCGAACTGGATATCAGCAGCTTTCACGCCAGCCATCTTGTATGCCTTCTCAGCCGACATTTGCACGGCTCGGAACGTCGTAATGTCGTCCTTCTCATCGAGCGCCACGTTGTCCGATGCTTGAGCGATTCCGAGCACGCGCACCGGCTTGTCGGTGAACTCGGAAGCCCGCTCCAAGGGCATGATCAGCACCGCCGCCGCGCCGTCGCTGATGAGCGAACAATCGTACACCGTGAGCGGCTCCGCGATCGGTTTCCCGGCCAGCGCCTGCTCCATCGTAATCACCTTGCGCATGTGCGCCAGCGGATTCTTCGCGCCGTTCTGGTGATTCTTCACCGCCACCGACGCCAATTGCTCGCGCGTGGTGCCGTACTGATACATGTGACGCCGCGCAATCATCGCGAACAATGCCGGAAAGGTAGCGCCCGCGCGAACTTCGCCGCACAGATCGCCCGCGCCGGCTAAAATCTCAGTCACCTTCGGCGTGGTCTGCGAAGTCATCTTTTCCACGCCCGCCACTAGCACGATATCGTATAACCCGGCTGCAACCGCCGACGCGGCGTGAAAGAACGCCGATCCGCTGGATGCGCAGGCTGCTTCAAATCGCGTCGCTGGAACATCCCGGATTCCGATCCCATTCGAGATGTACGGCGCCAGATGATTCTGTCCGACAAACGATGGTCCGGCGAAATTGCCCAGATAGAACGCCTCCACTTGCGACGCGTTTGCGTGGCCGTTCTCCAACGCCTTTTGTCCGGCCTCTACCGCGAGCGAACGGAGATCGCGATCCGGGAACGCGCCAAACGCAGTTTTCCCGATGCCGACTACGGCTACTGGTCTCATACTTTCAGGATAACTCCAGTGTGGCGTGGCGCAATCCTGCCATTCGCGTGAACGCTTATACTGATTACCGATGTCGACCCACATCAACGAGGAAGCGCAATGCTCCGTCACTATCCCGATGCCCGAACCAGATCTCACCGTCGACGAACTCGTCCGCCGCGCCGACGCGTTGCGCCCTCTGCTCCGCGAACGTCAGGCAGCTTGTGAAGAATCCGGTCAGCTATCCGCGGATACCAATGATCGATTTCTCGCCGCCGGTTTCTATCGCATCCTCCAACCCCGCCTCTTTGGCGGCTGCGAATTTGCCCTGCCAGATTTCATCCGTGTCATGATGGCCGTCGCGCGCGGCTGTTCGGAAAGCGCTTGGGTGCTCGCGCTCACCTCCGGCCACACCGTTCTGGCGGCGCAACTATCCGAGAACGCTCAGCGCGAGGTCTTCGGCACTTCCGGCGATTTTCGCGCGCCCGGCGTCGGCATGCCCACCGGCGTCGGTGTTCCCGTCAGCGGCGGATATCGCGTGAAAGGCGCTTGGGACTATGCCTCCGGCTGCGATCTCGCCACGCATTTCTTCGGATCCACCATGGTCCACGACACGGAAACTAAGGCTCCGCTCGGCAACGCCTGGATTCTGTTCCATCGCGATCAGTTCAAAATCGTCGACAACTGGAACGTCATCGGGATGCAAGGCACCGGCTCGCGCCGCGTGGTAATCGAAGATGCGTTCGTGCCCGCCGATCGCGCACTTTGGATGTCCGACGGCCAGGGCCGCCCGGTTCGCGATCAGCCTGGCCACGCGTTGCATCCCAATCCCATGTATCACGGCTGGCTCGCGCCCTTGCTCATCTCCGAAGTCGCAGCCGTCTCGGTGGGCGCCGCGCGCGGTGCGCTCGATAGCTATCAGGAAATTCTCAGCAACAAGAAGATCAATTTCCCGCCGTTCCACCTTCGTTCGCAAGAGCCCGAGTTCCAGCGCCATTTTGGCCTTGCGCAGTCCTTGATCGACACCGCCGAGGCCGCGCTGTTAAAGATGACCGCCGATTATATGGATCTCTCGCGCGCCCGTGTCGAAACCGGCACGCCGCTGGATGAGGAGATGGAGCGCCGCATGATCCTGATCGAGCAGCAAGTGATTCGGCTCGCGTGGGACGCCGTGGAACTGATGTTTCGCACCAGCGGGACATCGGCCGCCGCCAAGAGCTCACCGCTGGGCCGTGCGCTTCGCAATCTGGCCGTCATTCGCACGCACGTTACGCTTCAGGCCGATCACACTGCCAACAACGCCGGCCGATTGCACTTCGGCCTTCCGCCACTCAGCCGTTTCTAGACTGTTGCTACTTCTCATGCTTCGCTGCGTCGACAATTGCATCCAGCGTGGGAATGTCCTTCAACGGCGGGCCTGTACTCTTGAACGTTCGGATATAGGCGTATAGATCCTTGGCCCGTTTATCGGGCAAAGTTTCCACGCTGAAATTCGGCATGGACCCCGATGGAATCACCGGCGCCACGTTCGCCCGGCCGCGCAGAAATGTGACGAACTCGCGCTCGTTCGCCAAGTGCCCCCAGCGGCCCACGAAAGGCCGCGCGCCGGTCTCACCGCCGTACCCGTGGCAAGCATAACAGCCGTACGAATAATACAGCGCCTTCCCACTCGTTGCATTGCCTGTCACCGGACTCGTAGGCGCCGGCGCGCTCCCGTTCTGCTGCGCGTTCACCGCCCAGGGTAGCCCTGCCGCTAATACCAAACAGCCAATCGCTAACCGCCAATCGCCAATTGCGTTCTTCATCATCAATTACCTCGGCTGCGTGATCGCGTCGATCATGTACGGCTCGCCCCGTTTCACCGAAGCCACGCCGCGTCTCAACGCCGCCTGCAATTTCGTGGGATCGCTAATCGGTCCCTCGCCGGCCATTCCGTAGCCCGCCGCCATCTTTGTGTAGTCGATGAACGGATCGCGCAGCGTGTTCCCGATAATCGCCCGCTCCGCTCCGCGCCCGCGAACGCCCGCCATGTATTGAATGAACATGTATTCCTGGTGCCACGCGCGATTGTTGTGCATCACCGTCAGGACCGGAAGTTTGTGATGCACCGCGCTCCACAAAACCCCGGGTGCGTAGTTCAGGTCGCCGTCGGTCTGGACATTGATCACTATTCGATTGCGGGCCTTAGCCGCCAGCCCCGCGCCCACCGCTGCCGGTGCGCCGTAGCCCATGCCGCCCGCGCCCTGGCCGCCCAGATAGCTATAGGGCTTGTTATGCTCCCACAGTTGCGCGTTGTGGCCGCCGGAGAAATTGCTCGGCGACGCCAGGCACCAATCTTCGTTCATGATCAGCGGCCATAGCTCGGCGTAAATCCGCGCCGTGCTGATCGGCGAGCTGTTCCATCCCGGCCTGGCCTTCTCAACCGCTTGTTCCAGGGCAGCCACGTGCGCATCGTGATTGGCGCTCGCGTGCCTGGCGGCGCGTTCTTGAATCCGCGCTTTCTGCTCCGGCGTTAACTGGCGCTTCACTTCATCGATGATCAGAGGGAGACTCGCCTCGGCATCGGCCTCCACGGGAGGCGCGGATTTTTCGCGGCTGGGAGCAAACCCTCCCCGGCCGGGACGCAGGATGCCTCCAAAGTCGATGTTCGTGGTGTCTCGCGTTGGCGCAATTTTCGCCAGGCCCGGTCCGGTGATGGAAGCCTGCGCGCCGCCGGTTTCCAGGCCCAGCGTGTAATCGTAACCCTTATCCGCGCCCGGCCCGCACAGCGCATGACGCTGCGGGAAACTCATCGGCCCTTGGGTAGCGGCCGTGCCGGTGGACGCTCCCACCAGTTCCGCCAGTTCCACCGCACGCTCGACACCCTCCGGCGTTCGCAGTCGTCCGACCGCGATCCTCGGATTCTGCGCCGCCAGCAAATTTTTCGCGATCTCCTTCGCCGTCGTGCTATCGATGGTGGTGAACTGCGGCGGCGTGTAAGAGGGAATTCGCACGTTCGGCGAGTTCACCTTTTGTACCTCCGAGCTGAGCACCACGAGCGTAGGCCCCAACGGTGGAGTGATGGCTTCGTTGTATGCCCGATGAATGGCTGTGAGCGCGGCGTCCACCGTCTGCGGCTCCGCGTCCCATTTCGTATAGCTGCGAACCAGTCCCGCCATGTCATGCGCGGTGTGCGCCGGGATGAAATCCACGTCATTCCCCGCCAGCATCACTACCGGCACGCGATCGTAATAGGCCTGGTAAATGGACATGGCCGCGTGCTGAATCCCGATGGTGCCGTGCAGCACCGCCACCATGGGCTTACCTTCCGCCTTCGCGTACCCGTGGGCCATGGTCACCGCCGACTCTTCATGCAGCGCCGTGATCCATTCCGGCTTCACATTCGGCGGGTCGCCATAATTGATGAACGATTCTTGCAGCCCTTCGAAACTCGATCCCGGGTTAGCGGCCGCAAATTCGATTCCGAGGTCGCGAATGGCTTGCACCATCAGATCCGAAGCGGGCCGCGTAATGCTGCGCACCGCCACCGGCGGCTGAATACTCCCGGCTTCGCGCGCGAGTTGCTTCTCTGTGGGAGCCGGCACGCTCGGCGTGGACGCGGCGTCTCGTCCGCTGCCGGTAGATTGAGCTTCCGCTGGCGCTGTCGACGTTGCCAGCGCCGCCGCTCCCGCCGCACTGGCCGCGGCATTCTTCAGAAATCCGCGCCGTCCAACCGAAGTCTTCTGCGATTTCGCCATGTCGTTGCGCCCCGCCTTTCGGCCACAATGATATCAATCTGGCGCTGTCGCGCGCCTCGCCCATTTTTTCTTCCTTGTTCGCCAGCCACTTGTCCCCTCCTTTCGCGTGGCCCGGTCTGCTTCGCGATATTCTGAACCTGAATGCTCCACCGACGCCCATCTCACGCGTGCCTCGTTTCTTCGCCTCAAGTTCGCCCGCCTCGCGAAAAAATAGCGTCACCGCGCACAAAAAAATTGCCTCTTGTTCGACCGGAATGTCGCCAGCATGACTAAATCCGTCCTCTGGGATCTCGATGGCACGCTGGTCGATTCCGAGCAATATCACTGGCTGGCTTGGCGCGACACGATGGCTGCCGAAGGCGTCTCGCTCACCCATGAGGAGTTCCTCAAAACCTTCGGCCTCCGCAATGACGCCATCATTCCGCAGTGGATCGCCGATGCCACTCCCGAACGCATCAATGAAGTAGCCAACGCCAAGGAGCGGCACTATCGCCGCTTGGTTCGCGAAGGCGGTCTGGAACCGTTGCCTGGCGCGCGCCACTGGGCCGAGCGGCTGGCCCAGGAAGGTTGGCTTCAGGCCATCGCGTCCTCCGCGCCGCGCGAAAATGTCGACGTGGTGCTGGCCGTCATCGGGCTCGCGCCCTGCTTCCAGGCCATCGTTTCGGCCGAAGATGTTACGCTCGGCAAGCCTGACCCGCAGGTTTTCCTCACCGCCGCCGCGCGCCTGAGCTCTGCCCCCGCGCGGTCCATTGTCGTTGAAGACGCGCCCGCCGGTGTTGAAGCCGCCCGCCGCGCTGGAATGGCCAGCATCGGGGTCCGCCGCAATGGTTCACCCCTCCCCGCCGATCTGGCCGTTTCCTCCCTCACCGACCTCCCTCCCGACGCCTTCTCCTGCCTTCTGGATTCTGTATTCCGCCGGGCCTCAGGCTCGGCATAAATTCCAGGTCGTGCGTCCGTGCACGACCGTATACAATTGGAGGGAAGGAGCCGATAAGTCCTCAGTGCCTGGAATAAGCTTGCACGTTTGGGGGGTTCTAACGTCAGCCTGTTATAGGTATGGCGTCGGCACTCGGCACATTCTCGGCTCTCGCAAGGGATAAGGCACTTATGAGCGACCGCGGCGCCCCGCCTGCCATCGACGCTGCCCTCCTCGCCGCGCAAGAGCTGCAAAATCGCTTTATTTCCGATAACTTACGCCGCGTCTTCCTGCTCATCTATCGTATCGTCCGCAACGTTGACGATGCTCAGGATCTTACCCAGGAAGCCTTCATTAAGGCCCTCCAGCGTCAGGATCAACTGAAGGAGCTGGACAAGGCGGCGCACTGGCTCTCTCGCATTGCCAGCAATACGGCCATCGATTTTCTGCGGCGCAACGGCAAGGTCAACTTCTGCGAGATCGATAGTCTGGTGGAACCCTTAAGTGAGCCTTCGGAAAGCCCCGAGCAGGCCGTTCTGCGATCTGAGCATCGCGCGTATCTGGATGAAGCTTTGACGGTCCTGACCGAGCGGGAACGGACGGCATTGCTGCTGCGCGATGTCGAGGGTTTGCCGGCCGAACTGGTAGCCGAGCAAATGTGCTGCTCCAAGGCTACCGTGCGCTCCCACATCGCCAACGCGCGGATTAAACTGAAGCGTTACATGGAGCGCAGCCGTCGCGCGTCCCAAAGGAAGCCGTCATGAGTCTGCACCCCGTGCCGGCACAAATCGCCCTGTTTGCCGGCGGCGATCTTGGACGCTGGGAGCAGTGGCGCATTGGGCGTCACATCGCCCGTTGCTCCGCGTGCAGCCATGAAGTGGAAGCCTTGCGCGATGCGAGCAGCCAGCTTCGCGAGCTCACCGCGCAAATGCCCGAATTGCCGAACGGTTTGAACTGGAATCGGCTTTCCGATGAAATGACGGGAAACATCCGCGTCGGTCTGGCGGCCGGCGAAGCGATTGCGCTTTTCGATAAACCGCTGCGAGCCAGATCCCCTCTGCACTGGCCCAACATGAACTGGAACGCTGCACTGCTAGTCTTGGGCGCAACTGTGATTTTTGGCGTTGCATTTTGGACCAGCCTTCCGCCACAGCAAGCCGAGCACCTGGTCAACGTATTCGAGCGCATCCGCGCCGAGCGTATCGGGACATTGGTGCATTCAGCTCCCGGCGTCGTGGGTCAAACAGCACCAGCCTCCACGCGCGAAGACGTGATCCTGGAGGCGTCTTCGTCCAGCATCCAGGTCAGAGAAAACGGCCGCGCGATGTCGCTGATGCCGCACTCGGACGGCGCCACGGTTTCGGTGAGCATGCCCGGCTCCGCCGGCGTCAGTTTCGTAGATGCCGATACCGGCCAGGTGACCATCAACAAGGTGTATTATGCGGAGCAGTAGCGTTTTCCTGGCGTCCGCGCTTTTTCTGATCCCTTGTAACGCCGTTCTGTTCGCGGCGGCCCTTCCCAAGATCGATCTGCCGCCCGATTCCCCGGTGGTTCTGCTGTCCGCCGACTATGGCGAGTCAAATGAGACCGCGCGCGGCAGCGCCATGCTGCTCGACGTCCACGCCGCTCTTTCGTTCCGCAACTCCAGCCAGCGCAAGATTCGTGGAATCACTTTGCTGGTCACCGCGCAGGACGTCACACCAGGTGGGAAAGCTTCAGTCACTGTCCCCAGCCTGGATGTGGGTCCCGAGGAAACTTTTCCGGTTCGCATCGATCTGCGTTTGCTGCGGCCGTTGCAAGCTTCGTCCGGCGTGCCGGTTCAAATCAGTCTCGACGGCGTTCTGTTTGACGATTTGAGCTTCTATGGCCCCGACAAGCTGAGTTCGCGCCGCACGCTAACACTATCGGAATGGGAAGCTCGGCGCGATCGGCGCTATTTCAAATCGGTTTTGGCTGCTGGCGGGCAGGAGAAGTTACGGCAGGAAATGCTCGAGAGCCTGACCCATCAGGCCGACCGGCCCAGCCTGGACGTGGAAGTAGTGCGTGGCGCGCGCGCCACCAACTTTGAGCCTGAGAAGCAGGTGCAGTTCGCTTTTCTGAGCCTGCCCGATTCGCCCATTGAGCCGATGGGTGGCATGGCGCGCATTGCGGGCAATGAAGCTCGCGCCCCGCGCCTGGAAGTGAAGAATCGTTCGGACCGCGCGATTCGCTATCTGGAGGTCGGCTGGATCTTGCACGATCGTTCAGGTCGCGAATTTCTGGCCGGCTCGGTGCCTGCCGAATTGAATCTTGCGCCCGGCAAGAAAAGCCAGATTCTCGGAGATGCTACGCTAAAATTTCCGCAACTTAGCGGCCAGCCGCTGGGTATAGAGGGTATGACTGGATTCGTGAGCAGCGTCGAGTTCGCGGATGGTACGATGTGGATCCCTACTCGTAACGATTTGGACGCACCGCAGTTGCAGCGTGTGGTGGCGCCTTCCGGCGAAGAGCAGCGCCTCGCGCAGATCTATCGCAAGAAGGGTATGAAGGCGCTGGTCGCCGAGCTCAACAAGTTCTAAGCCATGACTCCCGACAGGATCGTGCCCCTCGGCTTCTTGTTGTTGAGTTGTATCGCTCCCCCTCAGGCGCCCGCCCAGGACGGCCCGGATCAGAAGCCCCAGGTCTATTTAGAAAACAACCGGGTCAAAAACGAGAAGGAAGGCAATACCCGGACCATCGATGGAACGGTGAAGGACGCCTCCGACAACCCGCAAGCCGATGCCATCGTGCAGTTGAAGAACACCAAGACGTCCAGTGTCGTGGAGTTTGCCACCAAGGACGATGGCAAGTACGTCTTCCGGGATCTTCCCATGGACATCAATTTCGAATTGCTGGCCAAGCACAGTAACATCACTACGCCTGTAAAGAAGATCAGCATCTACGACACACGCAAGCACTTGATCGTGAACTTCCAACTCGTCCCAGCCAAACCGTAATGCTGGGCTAGAGATGCTACACTGGTGCTGGTACACACCTCGGGGCGTGGCTCAGCCTGGCTAGAGCGCCTGGTTCGGGACCAGGAGGTCGGTGGTTCGAATCCACTCGCCCCGACCAATCCCTTCAATCACTTCGGATCAGCTTGCTCATTTCCGACACCGTCCAAATGTGGCGTCGGATATTCGCCAGCTGCCTTACGCCGGGTGGTTCTAAAACCGGCCAGCGTCTCCCAGATGCTGTAGCAGCAGGCAAGTTTGTGCGCTAGCATCGCGCTGCCCCGAAGGTCCCGCACTTGCAATCAACGGCTCACGTGGTCGGAGGGTTCACCCGGATGGGGATTCTTCTGGCCAACTTCACTACCCAATAGGGAGATTTGCCATGAGTATTATCGACAAAGCGCTAAAAGCGAACCAGACGTACGCTAAGAAGTACGATCGAAAACTGGGTGCGCATCCAGCCCCCAAAATCGTAGTTGTCACCTGCATGGATCCCAGACTTTCAGACCTGCCTGGAATCCTGGGGCTGCCGATTGCCGACATCGACGTGATACGAACCGGCGGGCCGGCGGTAACCGAAGATGTGCTCGGAGAGCTGGTCGTTTCCACCCGCGTCCTCGGATCGAAGGAGATCATGCTGCTCAATCACACCGGCTGCGGATTCACGACATTCACAGACGATGAGCTGAACGCGAAACTCACCGCTTCAACCGGCGACGCGTCGCCCGCTCCGATGCGCCTCTTCTCTTTTAAGGATCCTGAGCAGAACACACGGGAACAGATGCAGACGGTGAGATCGCATCCGTGGATCGCCAAAGACGTTCCGGTGCGGGGCTTTATTTTCGACGTAGAGACCGGTTTTATCAGGGAAGTCCACCGTGTTCCGAAGGACGCTGCTGCCTGAAGGAGGCTAACTGCCGACACCGCAAATTGGTCTTGGTCGCAGTGGCTCTCATCTCGCTCACGTCTTATCAGATTGATACGAGTGGAGCGCAATGTGCTCTTCTCCGGGAGACGAGCTGCTAGACGGATACCCGGCATGTGGCCGCTGACGGAATCACGGAAGGAAAAGTCAAATTGCCGAGCTCACAGCATCGCCGGACATCGCCGGGTCGGCCTCGGACAATGGTTCCCCTCGTGGTTCTGATGGCGGCCATCCCGGTCTTCGCTCAAGGTCCTCCGGCGTCGCCCGATCGCCCATGGCATACCTCCTACGAACGAGGGATCACAAACGAGGGGGAGCGTCTTCGTCAACCGGTGTTCCCTATCGAGCCCAACAAGGCCTACACATTGGCGGAATTGGTCGATTTGGCCGAGGCGCACAACCCTGAGACCCGTGTCGCATGGGAGAACGCACGGGCCGAAGCAGCGGCCCTCGGAATCGCGCGCAGCGAACTATTTCCAACCTTATCGGCTGTGGCGCTCTTGGGAGTGGATCGCGAGGAGGTTCCTCTTGGCACCCGGTTCTACCGCCACACGGATTCGGCGATTCAGACGGCATTGGATCTCAACTACACAATCCTTGATTTTGGAGCCCGGCGCGGCAGAATCTCCGCGGAGAGCGCGCGAGTCCTGGCGACGGACTTTGTCTTTAACGACGTTCACCGGAACCTCATCTTTCAAGTTCAGCAGGCCTATTATCGCCTGCTCAATGCGTCCGCTCAGGACACCGCCGCAAGAGCAAGTTTGGCTAATGCGCAGGCGGTGCAACAAGCCGCGGAGGAGCGGCTGAGTAATGGATTGGCGACTCTGCCCGACGTTCTGGAGGCTCGCAGTGCGACCGCGCAATCGCAGTATGATCTGCAGGCAGTGTTAGGAGCGGAGCAAATCGCCCGCGGTGATTTAGCTACCGCTTTGGGAGCTCCCGCCGCCACCATGATTCGCGTCGAGCCGCTGGGCGAAGTGCCCACTCCCGAATCGATCGGCGACACGGTCGAGCAGGCCACTCATCGCGCTCTCGACCAGCGTCCGGACCTGCAGGCTGAATTGGCCGGCATCCGCTTAGCGCAGGCACAGCGGAAGGAGGCGCAGGCTGCCTACTATCCCACCTTGAATGTCAGAGCCAACCCGACCGCTCAATCGCTCTACTTGCAACAGCAAACCTTGCGTATGGGACATACAGCCGACTTAACGGGTGGAGTGGCACTGAGCTTGAACTGGACGGTGTTTGACGGAGGGGCGCGTCGAAGCCGCCTCATGCAGACGGAAGCCGAAATCCGCAGGGCCGAGTCTCAGGTCAACGCTGCGCGCGATAGCATCGAGGACGAAGTTTGGACCGCCTATTCGAATTTGAACACGGCCTTTCGACAGCGGGAAGCCGCTACGGCGCTGCTGGAGTCCGCTAGCCAGTCCTACGCCGCCGCTCTTGAATCCTACAATTACGGTGTTCGCAACGAACTGGACGTAACCGCGGCGCAGAAGCTTCTGGCCCAAGCCCGCTCGGCGGACATTCTGGCGCGCACGCAGGTACTCGCCACCCTGGCAGATCTGGCGTTCCGTTCCGGAGACTCGATTCAATCCAACAACAGGAGTAAACGGCCGTGACGCGTGCACCCTCGTTCGACATTTTGGGCTCGTTTTTTCCGTCTTGGCTGGTTTGCCTGGCGCTGGCGTTGCTCCTAACAGCGGCGGCCCGTTGGCTATTCTCGCGCCTTCATATCACGATCGCGCTTCCAATTCTGACCTATCCGAGCCTGACCGCGCTCTCTACCTGCGCGCTGTGGCTGATTTTCTTTCGCTAGTGGAGGATATCGAAATGGCAAAAGTATTTGGCCGCATTCTTAGCGCTGCTATCGTGATTGGCGCAGTCGCGCTAGGGCTCATGGTGCTGTCTCGCGTGAACTCCTCTCCTCGAACCGACGATTCCGAGATACTCGCCAACTTTATCGGAATCGCACCTCAGGTGGATGGCCCGATCCTGCGGCTGAACGTACGCGACAACCAGCTTGTGAAGCAGGGGGACCTGCTTTATGAAATCGATGACCGGCCTTATCGCTACGCTCTGGAGAACGCGGTTTCAGAGCAGGCGGCTCTCGAAGGACAGATCGAGGATGAGAGGCGAAGGATCGCGGCACTGGTGAGCGCGGTTTCCGTTTCCCAGGCAAATATTCGAGGCACGGAAGCTGACGTCACCCGGTCGGCGGCGGGGGTGGATCAGGCGCGGGCTGACGTGGCAAACGCCGAACAGGGCGTCAGCCGCGCCACTGCGGAGTGGACCTACGCGAATAATAACCTGCATCGCATTGAGCCGCTCCTGGTGAAGCAGTTTGTCACTGTCGATCAAGTGGATCGGGCCCGGACTTCGGAGATTGCGGAGGCCCAAGCGCTGAAGCAAGCGGAATCTCAACTGCGCCTGGCGCAAGCAGGATTGCAGTCCACGTTGGCTCAACAGCAGCGCTCCGGGGCCATGCTCGTACAGAGCCAAGCCCAGCACGAACAGGCGCAGAATGCGGTGACCACGCTGGAACCATTGGTCAACCAGCGCGGCGCAAGAACCTCGGCTGTAGAGACAGCCCGCTACAATCTCAACAACTGCCGGGTCTATGCGCCATTTGCGGCTCGCGTCACGAACTTAACCATTTCAGAGGGTGCCTACGCACACATCGGCCAGCAGGTGTTCACGCTGATCGACGCGCGCACCTGGTGGGCGGTGGCCAATTTTCGTGAAGGCCAGTTACAGCACATCGTTCCTGGAATGCGCGCCGAAGTCTATGTAATGTCCAAACCAGATGTCCGCTTCACGGGCGTGGTGGACAGCATCGGTTTCGGGGTGACTCAGGATGCGGACGTGGTGGGCCGCATGGGTACAGTGCTTCCGGATGTTCAGAGAACCCTGAACTGGGTGCACCTGGCCACTCGCTTCCCGGTTCGCGTGCGTGTGGAGAACCCTCCCCAGGATTTGTTTCGAGTGAGCGAGTCAGCGGTCGTCGTGATTCGAGGAAGTTGAAGTGGCCACACTCGCGCACGACATACCGGCCGTCCCCCAGCCATCGACGTGGCTATGGGAGTTCCTGAAACACGAGCTCGCTCCGTACCCAGGCCGCGCGGTGACCGTGGCGCGCATGGTTCTGGCTGCAACCCTCGTGATGATTGTCTGCAACACCATTCGCATTCCTTACGCGTTTCTGGGCGGTATCTATGCACTGCTGATTTCGCGCGAAAGCCCTCGAGCCACTCTGGGCTCGACGGGAACGGTGCTCCTGCTTGCCGCAACCGGCGTGGCCTATGTACTGGTCTCCGTCCAATTTGTGGTCAGCGTCCCATTGCTACACTTTCTTTGGATCATCGGTTCACTCTTCCTGGCCTTCTATGCGCTCACGGTACTAACCAACTACGGAGGGTTTGTAGGCTTCGCCCTGGTGATCTCCATCGCTATTTCCATTTGGGACCTGCATGTGTCAGCCGAAACCAACGTCGAAGACACGCTGGATCTCTTATTGGTGGCGCTTATAGCAGTGGTCGTTACCTCGGCAGTAGAGCTGACCTTCAGACGTATGCGGCCCGGAGACGATATCGTCGCGCCCGTCGCCGACCGTTTGGCCGCGATTCACAGTGTGTTGATTTGCTACTCGGAAGGGCGCCCGGTGGATCAGACTGCCGAAGAAAAAATCATCCGGTTGGGCATGCTGGGAACATCAACATTACGGCGTGCGTTGCTGCGGTCGGATTATTCGCCCCAGTACAGGACCGAGATGAGCGGTGTTGTCGCGCTGGTTGGAAGGCTGGTGGATATTACGACAGCACTAACCCAGCTCAGTGTGGAGCCTTCGAGCTTTGATCAGGACCATCTGCGGAGCTTGGCCGCGACTGTCGCAAGCATTCGTGCCGATCTAGTGAACCGGCGAATTCCAGGCTCGATTCAGGTGAACACCGAGGTGAACACAACAGCCGAACCGCATCGTCTACCGCTGCTGCGTGAGATGGAAAATACCATCGCGCTCATCCCGCAAGCATTCGCTGGTTCTCAATCCATCGACGAGTATCACATCGATGAGAATCAGGCGCCTTCCGATGAGATGCCAAGATCAAAGCTCTTCGCCGCCGACGCGTTCACCAACCCGGAGCATCTTCGGTTCGCGTTGAAAGGGTGCTTTGCAGTGAGCGCGTGTTACGTCATCTATAACGCTATCGATTGGCCGGGCATGGCCATACCGGTGATGCTCACTTGTTTTTTGACTGCGGTCTCTACGATCGGCACCTCTCGACAGAGACAAGTTTTGCGTTTCGCGGGCTTCGTGGTGGGTGGCCTTGTAATCGGCATGAGCAGCCAGGTGTTCATTCTGCCGTACCTCGACTCGATCACAGCATTCACGGTTTTCTTCGTGCTCGTCACAGCGCTGGCGGCGTGGTTCATGACGTCCAGCCCTCGATTATCATTCTTCGGGCTGCAACTTGGCGCGGTGTTTTACGTGATCAACATAAATCAGAAGTTCGCGAGGGAGACGTCGCTCACGGTGGCAAGGGACCGCGTTGCCGGGGTCGCGCTGGGGCTGCTGATGATGTGGTTGATATTCGATCAACTCTGGAGCGCCCCGGCGAGTGTCGCGATGAGGAAAGCGTTTATTTCCACTTTACGTCTGCTGGCCCAGTTCGCGCGGGAACCGGTTTCAGCCGACATCCGGCCGGCCATCCAGCGCACCTCTGCCCTGCACGACACGATCAACACCAAATTCGATAACGTGAGATCGCTGGCCGATGGAGTGCTTCTCGAATTCGGTCCCTCGCGGCGCCAGGATCTGGCTTTGCGGGACCGCATCCGGCGGTGGCAGCCCCAATTGCGGACGCTCTTCCTCATGCGGGTTGCATCCCTCAAGTACCGTCTGCAGTTGCCGGGCTTCGAATTGCCGGAGGCCGTGATTGGCTCCCTTCAGACGTATGACGAGTCTTCCGCTCAGATGCTCGAAAATGTAGCGGATCAAATGGAGGGTAAGACGCCGCAAGGAGAAACTATTTCCGCGGACTCCCTCGCGCTCCTGGAGCAGACACTGGAATTGTGTCGCACGGACGAATCGCGACTATTGCTCTCAGAGCACGGCGCAACATTCGTCCCCTTGCTTCGTCAGATTGACCAATTGACAAGCCGACTGACGAGCCAGATCGCGATGGAGATGGTTCGGCCTGACTAGGTCTTCGCTACCGAGATCCGTTCATACGAGTGTGAACGCTGCAAGCACGAGTGCTTGCGCCACAACGGGCTGGATCTGTAGCGCACGCTTCAGTGTGCTGCGGCACCCTTGAGGGACGTGTTAAATAGCCGGAGGCGCGAAGACACCACCTGTTTCACTGACTCGACCACGTCCGGCAGCAGCTTGTAGGGCACCACTTCGTCCGGATGCTTCGCCAGCGCGGAGTCCATTCCACGGCGCCACGCGACCCGCAATTCCGTGTTGATGTGAACGATCGTGATTCCAGCTTCAATCGCGTCCAGAAACCCTTGGTCGTCGGTACCAGATCCCCCGTGCAGAGTGAGAGGTTTTCGCGTTGCGCGCTTGATCGCTGCGATGCGCGCCGGATCCACGTGCTTTTTGGTCTTGCCGTCCACCATGCTCTTGAGCATCCCGTGCATGTTACCCACGGCCGGCGCGAGCACATCCACGCCCGTGCGCTGGACGAACTCGCTGGCTTGTTCAGGCGTCGTCATCGGGCTCATGTTTTCGGGGATCTTGTCGTGAATGGAAGAGGAACTGCCGATGAAACCGAGTTCGCCCTCCACCAGAATCGTGGGGTGGATGGCTTTCATCTCGATCACTGCCTGCTTGGTCTTCGTCACATTCTCTTCGAACGGCAACGCGGAGCAATCGAACACCACTGAGTCAAAACCGGCTTCGGCAGCCTCGCGAGCCTTCTCGATCGAATGAGTGTGGTCGGCGTTCAGGTAGATGGGAAAGCCGTCCTCTTCCCGAATGCTGCGTACTAATGCAGCGATTTGGTGGACGCCGATGAAGTCGCGCTCGCCCTCAGAGACACCGACCAGAACCGGCACATTCAGTTCGCGAGCTGCTAGGTACACTGCCTTCAGCGCCACCAAGTCAGAGATGTTGAAATGCCCTACGGCCACCTTCTGCTGATCGGCTTCGTCCAGAATCTCTTGCAATGGCTTCATGGTTTCCTCCTCGTAGCCCTTGCCTCTGCACGTCGAATTCCGTTCAGGAGCAGCGCAGACTTCGAGCAAAATGGCTCTTCTATTGACCGTCACTTTTCTTTCTGTGTCGGAGGATCGACTTTTGTCAACTGACAGTACCGTCTAATAGCCTCAGAAGCCGACTCGATCTAAATGGTCCCGCGATTGCTCCTGCACGGTGCTGGAGGCAGGAATGAATCCCAAGCTGAATAGAGAGCTGCAGGAACTGTGTATCAACACCATCCGAATGCTGTCGGCCGACGCTGTCCAGAACGCGAACGCCGGCCATCCCGGCATGCCGATGGGCGCGGCTGCCATGGCCTTCACTCTTTGGACGCAGTTCCTGAAGCATAATCCCCGGAACCCGCAGTGGTTCGACCGCGATCGTTTCGTATTGTCCGGCGGACATGGGTCGATGCTGTTATACAGCCTGCTGTACCTTTCCGGTTACGACCTGCCGCTTGAGGAGATCAAACATTTCAGAAAGTGGGGGAGCAAAGCGGCAGGTCACCCCGAGCGCGGTCTGGCGCCCGGCGTCGAGGTTACCACGGGACCATTGGGGCAGGGATTCGGCAATGGCGTTGGCCTGGCGATCGCCGAGGCGTGGCTTGCGGCGCGCTATAACCGGCCGGGACACAGGATCGTCGATCACTATACCTACGCGATCTGCGGCGATGGTGATCTGATGGAAGGCATCAGCCAAGAGGCTGCCTCATTAGCCGGACATCTTCAGCTGGGGAAACTCATTTATCTGTACGACCAGAACCATATTTCGCTCGCCGGCGCCACCGAAATCGATTTCACCGAGGACGTGGCGAAACGCTTCCAAGCGTGTGGTTGGCACACTCGCGTAGTTCCGGATGGCAATGACACTGAAGACGTGGCAGCCGCGATCCGCGAAGCCCAGGCTGAGGATCAAAGACCATCGTTAATTCTGGCTCGGACCCACATCGGCTATGGCAGCCCTCATAAGCAAGACAACTTCACCGCGCATGGGGACCCGCTGGGGGAAGAGGAATTACTAGCCACCAAGAAAGCCCTGGGATGGCCCAGCATGGACAAGTTCTACCTGCCCCAAGACTCGGTGGAGTTTTTCCGTCAGGCGGTTTCGGAGGGCGCGCAAATGGAGGACGAGTGGCGGAAGAAGTTCTCCGCATACAAGCAAGCGTTTGCCAAGGAAGCCGCCGAGTTCGAGCGCATCGTTAGTGACCAGCTCCCGGAAAACTGGGACGTGGATCTCCCCAAATGGAAGCCCACCGATAAACCGCTCGCAACTCGCGCAGCGGCTGGCGAAGCGATGAATACTTTGGCCAAACACATCCCCAACCTGATCGGCGGATCGGCGGACCTGAACCCGTCCACCAGGACGGCCCTTAAGGGTCTGGGAGATTTCCAATCGCGTGAAGTGTCGGGGCCGGGAACGCTGGGTGCGGTGGGCGGGGAGTGGAGCTATGCCGGGCGGAACATTGCTTTCGGCGTTCGCGAGCACGCTATGGGGTGCGCCGTGAATGGAATGGCCGCACACGGCGGTCTGCTTCCCTTCAGCGCGACGTTTTTCACTTTTTCCGACTACATGAAGCCTGCTATCCGCCTGGGGGCCTTGAGTCATCTCAAAGCAATCTACGTGTTTACGCACGACAGCATCGGACTCGGCGAGGATGGACCCACTCATCAGCCAATCGAGCATCTGGCCGGCCTGCGCGGAATTCCAGGGCTGACGGTCATCCGTCCCGCTGATGGGAACGAAAGCGTGGAGGCGTGGGCTTTTGCAATTCAACACAACGGCCCGACGCTGTTAGTGCTCACGCGGCAGGCGGTCCCGCATCTTGACCGCGACGGGGCGATCAATCCAGGTGTCGCGCGCGGCGCCTATGTGCTCGCGGACGCCGAAGGCGGCTCTCCGGATGTGATCCTCATCGGCACAGGCTCCGAAGTCAGCCTCTGTGTTTTGGCACGGGAAAAGCTGAAGAATTTCGGAGTAAAGGCGCGCGTGGTCAGCATGCCGAGTTGGAGCCTGTTCGCGGCCCAGGAAGACTCTTACCGTGAAAGCGTCCTTCCGCGAGGCATCAAGAAACGCGTCACGGTGGAGGCCGCCTCACCGATAGGATGGCGTGACTGGGCGGGTGACGAGGGTACGGTCATTGGCGTGGAGCGCTTTGGGGCGTCGGCGCCTGGCCAGGACGTTCTCGCTCATCTGGGCTTCACGACGGATCACGTCGCGGCTGCCGCACTCCGCCTCTTGGGCAAAAACATCGACGCCAATCTGGAACACGGGTCCGAAGCAAAGTTAGTGACGGCTTAGCGGACAAAGTGCACCGTTACGTGTCATTCCGATCTGTGGTGCTGCTACAGCGGAATCCACACCAGGCGATCGATCCATTCCTCCACCTCACTGGCAACCCATATGAGAAACAATTCGTCGATCGCTGTCGAGATGCCAATCGCCGCACGCAGAAGTATGAGTCCAGGGCTCCGAGTGCCAGCAGAGAATCGAGCGAAGTGAGTAGGCATGGTGCGCCGATAAGAATTCGCCCCGATTCTGCGGCGATCCGTAGCACCTCCGGATCTTGCAACCCCCCCAGACCAGCGTCGGTCGCAGTGCGGAAATCGATCTCGCTCGACACCCGTCGCAAGCCGCGTAGGATACGCCCGTCCAAATCGGCGTCAGCCTGGAATCTGACTCGCATTACGCGCCCGCTGTAACTTCGCAATCAATTCCGCGTTGCCCTCTCTCGATTGCTTGTGTTGCGACTCGGCTGCACGGTGGCCTTCCATGAGGTAGGCGTCGATTTCACTCTGGTTCGCGAGGTAAAACGCCAGAGCTCCATGCACTTGTTCAAGGGTCAAGGCTGGATAGCTGTCGACCATGCTCTCCGCCGACATTCCCTCTCGGAAAAGATAGACCAAGGAATCAAGTGATACTCGCGTGTCCGCGATGCGATAGGCGCCTTCAACCCTCGTTACGTAATCCTTTTGCATAAAATGCCAACAAGCCCATCGTTACACGCCGAACGTCCCCGCTACAAGCGCCATGGGATACATCATCCAGAACGGCTCTATTCCGATCTGTGCAACGAACAGAGTTCAACCCGCTTTCTCGAAGCAGCGATGGATCAAACCTGATTCTTTGGTGATATGGTGAGCCCAGCACGACTTGAACGTGCGACCTCCTGGTTCGTAGCCAGCATACTTTCGCTAGCGCCCTAAATGTGAGCTTCAACTGTTTCCCGCCGCCCACGCCTAACCTGCCTTACCAGGATTCGTTTTGGTCGTTATTGCCCAAATATTGCTTTATAATTTGGTGAGGGCGTAGAGGCTAGGCTGCACCTCCTAGCCCTGAAACAGGCTAACCTCACCGGACTGCCCCGGCGGCGGTACTCTTGCGCAATGCGACCCCTTCGCTATTCCATCAACGTCACATTGGACG